>ERZ1370068.1756-contig-11690_pt1 | contig 229765 bp, 282 predicted proteins | sample MGYA00561227_ERZ1370068 | MGnify/ENA primary metagenome ERZ1370068 (study PRJEB38410, sample SAMEA6850437) | metagenome | study: Metagenomic assessment of the ecological functions of the soil: analysis of the soil microbiota associated with the...
AGCTCCTGGCGCAAGCGCGGCTTGCAGTTGGGAAAGCACAGGCGAGAGATCTTTCCGCAGTTCCAAACCGGTTTCATTGAAGATCTGCCAGAACTGATGCGATTGGTCATCATCGAGTTTCAGGTCTTGCTTGGCGCTGAGCAAGACCCGCCGGAGGCGGCCGTCGCGAAACGTCTTGTTTACGAAATCGTGCATCGTCGCGTTTGATCCCCATGATCCCTCCCACGACCACGCCGCTCACGAAAAATGAGCGTGACGATGAGAATCGATTTCAGCCGCTTCATTCTTCGGCGCCCAAGTAATAATGGAGGACCGGGAGGCCTCCCGCGAAGGGTCGCAGTCAGGCTTTCGCCGTCTGGAAGTCCATCTCCATGCACGCTACGCCCACGCGCCGGCCGCGAACGCGAGCGCCGCGAAGTAGGGACACATCCGCCATGCCCAGGAAAACCATGCGCCGCTTCGTTTTTCCTGACGCGCGCTAGCACTCTTCCCTGGAAGCCCAAGTCGAGTCGGCGCGTACCGGCTTTGCTGACTGGCGCTGGCGGCAAATAAACGGTCGAGTGTTTCGTCAGGTTTCATTTCCGTCGGTGATAATGGTCTTTAGTCGAGCGCGGGCCCGAAACGCCCGCACTTTTACGTTACCTTCGCTCCAGCCGGTTACCGCAGAAATCTCACGGACGCTCCGCTCCCTCACTTCCAGCAGGGTCAGGATGAGCCGATCATCCGCGGATAGCTTGCGCATTGCCCAGTCGAGCAATTCCTGGCTCGCCCCGGCCGATGGCGCCATCGGCGGAATGATCCCGCAGGTCCTGAGGGAATCTGTCCAAGGAAATCGCGTCGCGTGGTGCCTTCGTTCGCGGCGCAGAAAATCGTAGCAGGCGGTAACGGTGTGACGCGCCAGCCAATGCCCGAACGGCGCCTCACCGCGAAACTTGGCGAGTTTCCCGCCAAGCGCGGAGAAAGACTTCCTGGCTGAGATCATCGAGTTGCTGAGATCGCGGGTTTAAACGCAGTACGTCCCGAAGACCCGCGCCTTATGCCGGGTGATCAACTCGCGAAAGGCGCTCATCCCCAGCGAGAGTCGCCCGGACGAGCGACTCATCAGCTTCTTCCGCAGCTTCCTCCGGCGCCGTGTCGGACATTCGCGCTGTTCTTACCCGGCGCGGCGAGGCAGGGCAAGGCGGGCCAGGTAAGTGTCATGCGTGGGATCATCTGGTCGTAAAGACGCAATCCTGCCGCCCCTGGTTACGCGCCGCCAGGTGAACCGAGCGCCCGCCTCGACGACGCCGAGGACACGTTTCCGACAGGGCGCATTGTAGCGCAGATTTTATTCGGGCGTGTGAAATGTCATGAAGTTTGTCCGTCGATTTCCAAATACCGTCCGTCGGGTTCCATGGTGTGTCCGGCGACTTCCACGGTTTGTCCTGCAGGTTCCAAGGTGTGTCCGGGGAGTTCATAGGTGTGTCCGGGGAGTTCATAGGTGTGTCCGGCGAATCCCGGTCTGTCCGGTGAATCCCTGGGTCTGTCCGGTGAATCTCTGGGTGTGTGTCCGGCGTATCCCTGGGTGTGTCCGGCGTATCCTGCGTGTCCGGCGTTTCCCTGAGTGTGTCAGACTGATTCCCTGGCCGTCTTACGGGACCAAGTCGGTGGTCTTTTGACCAGCACCCGGCATCTTACGAGCGAGATTCTTTTCCGAGAGAGCCGAGCCCTGCCACACGCGAGCCGAGTTCTTCCGCCCGCCTGGCGCGCTGGCGCCTTCCAGAAGATCAAAAGCGAGCGATCTCGCTTCAGAGCGCGCTGCCGCCTGAAGCACGGAAACGGTCGAAACAATAATCGCGGTCACAGTGCTCAACGCATTGAGCTTGAGCATTCAGGTGAAGCCCTTTGGCGGCAATGCCCGGCCTCATCGTCGTTCTCAAGTGTTGATTGCGCCATCGCGGTGTCGAGGTTTGTCGATGCATCAGAATCGAGCAGTGACTATGCCACACGTTACAGTTGTTACCGAATGTAAACTGTTGCTGCGCGATCGGGGGCTACGCGGACAAAGTGCAGCTCAAAAACGAGATCGACGTAGAGCGCCAAGCTTCTGAAGCGGAAGGAAATGCTCTGCTTGTAGTGACGTGCGCGACAGGATCCATCGCGCTTCCATTCTGCTTTCGACTGCAGCCGGAAACCCGCCGCAAAGCCTTAACCGCGATTCTGAATCGACCCTTTCCAATGCAATCCAACCGTTGTCGCGGGAAAGTTGCGACGATCGTCGTCGCAATCGGATGCAGGGCATGGCGACTGCTTTCTACTTTAATGAGGTAAGGCGGCGCAAATGTGCCCGTCCCCTTCATGAAACGCGGTGCAGCCACCACTAGAAGTTCCGAAGAGCGGTGAAGTGCTTCCCGGATCCGACGCGCATTCGCCCAACGTGCCGATGGAAAGCTTCCGCGCAGCCGGATTCGACCGCTGCGCCGGGCGCGGGCGGTGGTGGCGAAGGGGCGCGTCTTGTTGCTCGAGGGATGATCCGACTTTCCAGGAGATCCTCACGGCCTTCCTCTCAGAGAATGTTACACCGTTGTGCCCGTCAAGAATGGCGGAAGGCGTCGCCAAGGTGCTGATTTTCCGGACGATTTCGCGCTGGTCCTCTGCGATCTCATGATGCCGGGGCTGCCGGGCGATATGTTCTACCGCGCCGTGGAGCGCATCCGCCCTGACCTCTGTTCCTGCTTCGTGTTCATGTCTGGCTATCGCGGCGACGCGCAGGAGAATGAGTATATCAAATCCGTGGGTTGCTGGGTGCTCCACAAGCCCTTTCCGCTAGAAGACTTGTTAGCCTTGTTCGCCTCTCACGGAGGTGAGCGGAACCGCTCCGCCTGTTTGCTGGGGGCCGGAGGAAACCCTCCGCGCCGCCGGAGCTCCCAGCGGTTGACGAAACCCAGAACCCCCACCGCCGCCGCCTTCCAAGAAATCATTCCAGCCGGTCGAGCCTTTCTCCCGGTGGTGCCGCTTCCAGCCTGACCCGCGCCCGGCCGCAAACGAAGCCGCTGTGGCGGGTCAGCACCGCGACCGTTCCAGCGCCTCCGCTCGAGGCCTCCGGCCGTCGCGCCCTGCGTCGTCAAGTGGCTGGATCTCACGGTCGTCCTCGCCGTAGTGCTTGGCTTTCAATACCTGATAAACACAGCGCGGCCGCCACGGAATTGGCTCACAATGAGGCGCTCGAAGCAGAGTGGGCGGAGCTTTATCCGCAATTCCAGAGGCTCGCGAAGAGCGATTGGCGCTCGGGAAACCGGAATGGCAGTTCCAGCCGGGGTCCTTTGAACCGTGATGCACCGCGCTGGGCACCGGCTCTCCGCGACATCGCCCTGGCTGCGGGGCAGTCAATCCAGATCCTCGAGGTCAATGCTGTAGAGCACTCGGACGATCCTGGCGCGTGCGAAGCGCGCGCATCCGGGGACAAGTCACCGGCGCGCAGCCGAGAGCGTCGTGGCCGATCGCTTTCGAAAGATCGTGGAGGAAAGCGTGGCGAGCGATGCTCCCGGTCGAACCGTAACCGCCCGATTGGAAGAACTCGACGATGCAGCCGTGTCCTCACCCGACCAGCAGCGGGCGACTTTTTTATGAACGTCACGGTTAGCGCGGTGAAATCGCGGCACCAATCATCGAGGAGGGCCTCTGACGATGTGGTCTGAGAAATGCCAGAAAGGGTTTCGATGGCTCTCCGTAGGTTGCCTCGCGCTGGCTGCCGGGGGCTGTTTTACGAGCAATCGTCCAAGCAAACCCGGCGCGGGCGAGTGCTGCATTGCAAGCGTGATCGCGGAAGCCCGGCGGGCGATCGAGACCTGACAGCGAAAGCGGAAGCGCACGGGAAACACGGCGAAGCGGACTGGCTGCGCAACGATCCCCCGGGGCGCGGCCGAAGTCTGGGTTCCGGAGCGGGTGACGGAGCACTTCGCGAACGTCGGATTGGGCGTGGCACCATCCGGCTTACGTCGATTCACGAGGTTCCCGAGGGTGCCCGACCTCCGGCGAGGCTACTGGTCCGTCGGCCTGCCCGTTGATGAGATGGCGCAACGTCACGGACTGCTCTGCGCAGCCGCGATTTCGAAAAGCGGAACCCTTTCGCCCGAGTGCTTGATTTTTCCATCCGCCCCGATGTGGAGAATCCTGGCAAGCGGGTCGCGGGGCTAAACGTGATGTTCTTCATCAAGGAGTAGGGACTCGGAGCCGGTTGCAGAATTTGCCGGGCGAGGCATCGACGACATGATCTCGCCGCGAGATCGACCTGCAGATCCGCCGGGGAACACGAACTCTCCCCCAACGCCGGAACTACCTGCGCGGTTACGGTCGGCTCCAGCAGAAACCCTGCTTCGTCCAAGCACCGCAACTCGATGATTTGATTGCCATCGATGCTCACGAAGTTGGAAATGACGCACTCGAGTTCCCGGCCGTCTTCCGCGCTGGATGATGCAAGCACCTGCCGCGATCGAGTTTTGCACTCGAATGAATCTTGATTGGTAAGCCCGGGACGCGTCCAACTTGCTCCACGTGCACCACTTCCACCGGATGGCGAACACCATCAATTTCTAGAGAACGCTTTTCATGCAGGCGGTCATTTTTAGGACGTCTTTCGTATTGGCGAGCTATGCACCAGCGGCGGCTGAGAGACCCCCTCGAAGCCGCCCTTCGCCAATATCATCGCATCGAGTCGGCGTTTCGCCCGTTCAAGAATCAAGTTTGCCTCTTGCACTGCGGTGAGAAGCTTCCGAACTCGGTGCTGCTGGCAGGTCTTGAAAGTCCGGGAGACGCGGTGCGCGGGCTCATGAGGCCGGGGAGAGCTTTGCGGTCAGCCATCCAGAATCCGGAAGTGTCAGGCTGTGAATCCATGGCTATCGCACCGATTCCACCCAACTCACCACTTTGAACTCCACCGCCGCTCTTCCGCGGGCGCGGCCGAGCGCCCGTCGTAGTGGAGGTTGGCGCCGCCTTTCGCAGTCATCGTCTTGCCGATCATTGCGCCGCTGAAGTGCGCGCTGCCGGTGTGCTTGAAGTCGGTGTCGGAGCGTTGATCGCGCCAATAAACTCGCCGCCGCCGAACGTAACTTCGCGAGCGGAACCATCTGCGGGTGGACTCTGATTCCAGCACGCTGTTCTCGGCGACGTTGGTTTGATTTGACGAAGGTCGTGCCGGTGGTGATATTGCCCTCGATGAAGTAGGTCACGTGAACGCCAGGCTGATGATCACCTGGCTGTTCCCCCGGCCTTGAAGTCCCCGGTCACCCAGATCTCCACATAGCTCTGGGCGCCGGTCGCGTGTGGAGCGAAAGTCACCACGCCGCTGGTTAGATCGAAGGTGGATACTTTGAATCGTGCCGGAGTTCCTTTTTTTGTGCCGCTCCCGTTAGGTCATCGTGGTTGTGATGGTGCTGGGGCTCGGGGTTGACGCTGGTCCACGGCTTTGGCCACCCATTGGATGGGGTCATTGAACGGCGTGGTAACGTCTCCCTGACATTCGTCGGTGCCGGCATTGCCGGACCACTGTAGGCGACATCGCCGTAGACGTATTGCGAGCTGAGGTCCGAATTGCCGCCCGTATCAGGCTCCACGCCCACGTCGCCATTCGACTGCCGTTTCGCGAGGTCGTAACGAGTGGCTGTAGATTTGCTGGGATCGCTCGAGTCGAAGCTATCGATCAACCTGCCGCTCATCGCAAATTGGCGATCCATGAGGATTCCCCTCCGAAAGGGCGAGGTCGGCTGGCCAGGATCTCGATGGTCTGAATTGCCTGGGCGTTGCTGCTGGCGCTCCGTGGAGCGGTCGGTGCGCGTTCAGTTTGCGCAGGATGACATCCTGCGAATCCAACCCGGCGAGTGCGCCGCCTCCAAATATTTGCCTCTCCCTTGATCGAATGCGGAGGTAATTGAGGCCTCCGAGGTAAACTTTACTTGACGGACACCGTGGCGGAAACCAAGTCGGTCGCGGGCACGTTGGGTGGAGAGCGTGAAAGTCTTCGTCACTGCGGCAGCGCCGGGGCACCTGGCCCGCTGGTCCAGCCGTGAGCGGTCCAAAAGTTATCCTGAGCGCTCATCAATGCGAGATCCGCGCCCGCTCTGCCGCGTGCGCCGCCTGCATCCACGCGACGAGTGGTGGGTGGTGCGAAAGCGGCTGCGCGCCTCGAAAGGGTTGCCCGACGATCACCGAAGTGATCGCCAACTCCGCCCGGCGTGCCTGGAGGCGCGGAAACGAAGCTGGGTTATTCGAATCTGGATCATTGCCGAAGTTCAGCGCGGGACGCAATCGTGCCCACCTGGCGACGAACCGAGGGTCGCGCCTCCGCGCATTGGCTGGTTAAAGATGATTTTGGCAGCGAATCGCGCCGGTCGTTTGTCTCTGAAATGAGGTAATCTGAAGGCCCCGTTCTCACTGCAAATCGTTCGCGAAATGGTCTGTTCCCGGCGGATGCCAGCACGCTAAGCGTGTAATAGCGCACGGTGAGCGGAGTTCCCGTAAGCGATGGCACCGTTTGTCACCACTGGGGCGTTCGTGATCGGGCCAAAGGGATAGTCTTCCTCGCCCGTAATGGCATAGAAATCCGGAATGGGTAGGGTCACGTTCCCCTTGCCGTCGTTCACGACGATCTTGAAGACGTCGACCCCTTTCACGAGTCCGGCGGTGAGGACCGCCTTGTAGCTGCCGTTCCCGAGGTCCTGGACGGGGCCGATCGTGCAGCTCTGCGCCCCCGAGGAATCTTGGGAAACGACGACGTTCGCTCCGCCGGTCGCGAGCGGGGTGCCGTTGATGTCCTTCAGTTGGATCGTCATCGTGCACTGCGACGCGCCGTCGGCGGGGAGCCCCGCCTGATCGAACGATACTTGGGAATTGATGTGGTCGGCGTGGCCGATCCAACCATTGCGCCACGTGTCATACAGCGTGGCGAGGGTCTTGATCGGGTCGGGAGACGAGACGCCGCCAATCACGTTGAGATTCATGTAATAACTGCCGCTCGCGCAACCCATCGAAACGTTGCATCCGCCGTCCACGTCGCCGATGCGCCCGATCAGCATGTATCCGACGTGGGCCGATTTCGAAAAGTTGGGAGGGGCGAGCCGCAGCTCGTCGGCGCGACGGGGCTGCAGCTGCAGCGGCCATCCCCACCTTTCTTCGCCGCGGCCTTCATCGCCGCGAGCAGCTTCTGGCCGACGTCGCCCGGCGTGTTGAGGACCGCCTGCTCGGCCGAGGTGACCACGGGGGCGCCCGTGAGGACGTTCCCCTGGATCGCGTATTTGATGGTTCCGATCTGGCCCACCACGCCATTCGCGTAGGCGCCGCACTGGAGCCCCGTGAAGGTCGCCGAGTCGCCGCCGCCGTACAATGCCACCATTCCGTACTGGCGCTGCTGGAAGATCGGGTCGGTGGATAGTTGGGCTAGGATCTGCGCGAGCGGGAGCTCCGATTGGAAGCCCTGGAACATGATCAGGCGATTGTTGCCCGAGGAGTCGATCGCCGACTGGGCGCACCCGGCGCCCTTGCCGATCACGACCACACCGCTCCCGGCCTCGAGATTGAAATTGGCAATACAGGTGGCTTGGCCGATGGCCACTTCACCCGTTTTCGTGTCGACGATGATGATCGACCAGGTGGCGAGCGCGGGGGCAGCTGCGATCGCAATCGCGGCGGTGACGCTCGATAGGAATCGACTGTGATTCCGGAGTTTGGAGTTGCGGAGTGTGGAGAGCATGCGGCCAAGGCTACCGCGGACCGCGAAATGGGGTCAGGCACCATTTCGCGCCCTCACTTCGCGGCCACGCGATGCCGCTTCCACGATTCCGCGGCGGCGAGCCTCCCGCGCTACTGAACTCCCGCGCGCAGCTTCGATTTCTTCGCGCCGTAGAAGAAATAGAGGACGAGACCCAGACCCATCCAGATGAAGAGCCGCAGCAAAGTGTGGGTCGTCGCCGTGTACATCAATCCGGCCGAAGTCGCGGCACCCATCAACGGAACGAAGTACGTGCCTCCAGGAACTCGAAACGCGCGCGGAAGGTCAGGGCGCTTGAGCCGGAGAATCATCACGCCGAGGCTGACCAAAACGAACGCAAAGAGAGTCCCGATGGAACACAACTCCCCAAGTATGTCGATGGGGAGCAGACCGCCGGCGACGGCGCAAGCCACGCCCGTGATGATCGTCGTGATGTAAGGAGTCCCGAAACGCGGATGGATGCGCGGCGGCGACGGGGAAACAAACCATCCCTTGCCATCGAATAGAAGATGCGCGGTTGACCCATCAACATCACGAGCATCACGGACGAGAGCCCTGCGATCGCGCCGACTTCCACGAGCGTCTCGAGCCAGGGTAGCCCGCGCGCTGCGCGCCGAGCGACACCGGGTGGGAAACGTTGAGGTCCGGATAGGGAACCACACCCGTCAGGATCAGCGAGACGGCGATGTACAGAACCGTGCAGACCGCAAGCGAGCCGAGGATTCCAATCGGCAAGTCACGTTTGGGATTCTTGGTTTCTTGCGCAGCCGTCGAGACCGCGTCGAATCCGATGTAAGCAAAGAATACGGTCGTCGCTCCCTGGAGAATGCCGCTGAAGCCGAACTTGCCGAAGATCGCATGCCCCTCCGGATCCTTGAGCTGCTCGGGGACGAACGGATGCCACAGCGCGGTGTTGACCTTGGGGCCGACGAACGCAATGAACAGCAGGACCACCGTCACCTTGATGAACACAATGATCGAGTTGAAGCGCGCCGACTCCTTCACGCCGCGCACCAGGATCGCGGTCACGAGCAGTGTGATGATGACCGCCGGCAAGTTGATCACGGCGCCCGCGTTGTGCCAGAACTGGCCGTCGGAAACTTTGCCGTCGGGCAAGACTTTACCCGCCTCGAACCAGGCCAGTGGTGAAGTGGTCCACGCCGATGGGAGATCGATTCCCAACGTTCCCTTGACGAAGGCGCACACATATCCCGACCACCCGACGCTCACCGTCGCCGCCCCAACCAAGTATTCGAGGATCAAATCCCAACCAATGATCCACGCGACCAGCTCCCCCATCGTCGCGTACGCATAGGTGTACGCGCTTCCGGCGATCGGGATCATCGACGCCATCTCGGCGTAGCAGAGGGCCGCGAAGACCGACGCGAACCCGGCCGCGACGAATGACAACGATACGGCCGGGCCCGCGTTCTTCGCGGCGGCCGTACCCGTCAGCACGAAAATCCCGGTGCCGATGATCGCGCCGATACCAAGCATCACGAGGTCGAGCGAGCCGAGCGCCCGCTTCAGTCCCGTGCTGTGCTCGGCATCCGAGATGAGCTTGTCGACGCTTTTTGTGGCGAAGAGGGGTTTGCCATTCTCAGTTACCTGTGCCTGCGGTTGCGGGAATGCGATCTTCGTCCTTCGCGAAGAAGGCCGAGTAGAGCATCATGAGCGAGGTGTAGACGACGACGCCGAATACCACCCATCGGATGGTCTCGATCTGTGTCTTCTTGAAGAGGTAGACGGCGGCCAGGACCGCGGGGATGCCGGCGATCGTGAGGGCGATGGCCGGCTTCACGGCGTAGCTCTCCTTCTGGATGAAGCGATAGCTGGCAATGGGCATCAAGAACGCGCAGGAGCCCATCATGATTGGGAACGCCGCGTCGGCGTTCATCCCGAGCAATGCCACCAATATCATGCAGGGGGCGTAGAGGCCGATCCCAAGCGTCATCAAGGCGCCGAGGACGAAGTTCACCGAGACTCCGATCCAGAACTTTCCACCGACGAGGCCGAGCGCGTCTTCGCTGAACTTGACATCGCCCGCGAGCTGTTGGCGCAGGAGCAGGACCGCCGCCACCGCGAGCGCGAGGCCCATCCCGATCTGAATCTTGCGTTTGTCCCAACCGGCCACGACCCCCGCCCCGAGCCACGCGCCCGCCACGGCCGCCACGATCATGGAGATCAGCGTCACCGGGTCGACCTTCACCGCCGCGACGAAGATGAACGCCTGCACGATCGTTGGGATTCCGTGGCCGACGTTGAGCGTCCCCGGGATCAGCCGGTCGGGGCACTTCTTGAAGAACTTGAAGAGCGCGGTCGTCGTGGCGTAGGAGCCGATTCCCCACGTATCGAGGAAGTCGGTCACGAAGCCGATTCCCAACAAAAGCGGCCCGGGAAGTCCCGCCAGCTCGTGCGGCTCCCTCTTCCACGCCACCCGGATGTGGCGAAACCATACGGCCCCATAGAGCACCGCGACGGCACCGAGGAGGACGAGGAGTGCGGTGATCGGTTCGGGCACGCGGCGGGATTCGAACCCTCGCGCAGGGCCGGGTCAACACACTTTTGTGGGGAAGGCCGAAACGTGGTTTCCCGCCAACTCCAAACCCTCCGATTCACAGCGTCGAGCTCGGGTCCACGTCGACCGACGCGCGCACCCCGCCGAACGACCGCAGCGCGAGCTCGGCCAGCCGCTCGCGCGCCGCCTCGAGGCGCGCCGGCGGGATCGCAACGCAACAAAAAGTGCCACCGCAGCTTTCCTTTGATCTTTGGGATCGGCGCGGGGACGGGGCCGAGCACCTCGATCCCCTCGAACGCCCCATTTCGAAACGGCGCCACCGCTTCCTCGATCGCCAACTTTGCCCGCTCCTCGCGCGCGTCCTCCACGAGCACTCGCACGAGCCGCACGAACGGCGGATAGCGATGCCGCTCCCGCTCCGCCAGCTCGCCCCGCGCGAATCCCTCGAAATCGTGGCGCGCCGCGCACTCGATCGCCGGATGGGTGGGAAGCGCCGTCTGGACGATCACCTGCCCGCCCGCCGCCGCGCGCCCGCCCTCCCCGCCACCTGCGCCACAAGCTGGAAGGCCCGCTCGCTCGAATGGTATTCGGGGATGTGGAGGGTCGCGTCGGCGTTCACGACGCCCACCACCGTGACCTCGGCGATGTCGAGCCCCTTCGCAATCATCTGCGTTCCCACCAATACGTCGATGTTGCCGTGGCGGAAGCGATCCAGGATCGCCTCGTGGCTGCCGCGCGCGATCGTCGTGTCGGAGTCCATCCGCGCCACGTGCGCCTTGGGAAGGCGCGCAGCATCAGCTGCTCGATCCGCTCCGTGCCGGCCCCAAGAATCGGGGGCGCGCCGCGCCGCAGCTCGGACATTGTTGGGGAACCGCCGCCTCGCGCGCGCACATGTGGCAAACCATCTTCTCGATCCGCTTGTGGAGCGTGAGCGAGATGGCGCAGCGCGAGCAGAGACCGTCTTCCCACAATCCGAGCACCACAGAACCGGCGCGAAGCCGCGGCGGTTGAGGAAGAGGATCACCTTTTCTTTACGTTCGAGGGCGCCGGCGATCGCGGAGCGGAGCGGGCGGGTCATCTCGACGCCGGCGCCGAGCCCCAGATCCTCGGCTTTCTCGAGGCGCAGGTCGGCGATGCGAACACGGGGAGCTCGCCGCCGGCGACCCGCTTCCCAAACGCAACATTCGGATCGACCCCTCCTGCGCGCGCTTCCAGGTCTCGAGGCTCGGCGTGGCGCTCCCGAAGACCACCGCCGCCCCCGCGAACTCGCCGCGCATCCGCGCCACGTCGCGCGCGTGGTAGCGCGGAGTCGACCCCTGCTTGAACGACGGTTCGTGCTCCTCGTCGACGATCACGAGCCCGAGGTCGGCGACCGGCGCGAAGATCGCCGAGCGCGCGCCGACCACGACCCGCGCCCGCCCTCGCGGATCGAACGCCACTGATCCATCGCGCTCCGCGTCGGTGAGATGGCTGTGGAGGACGGCCACATCGCGAAAGCGGGCGCGGAAGCGCTCCACCATTTGTGGCGTGAGCGCGATCTCGGGACGAGGACGATCCCCCCGCGCCCCGCCGCCAGCGCCCGCTCGAGCGCGTGGAGGTAGACCTCCGTCTTGCCGCTCCCCGTGATGCCAAACAAAAGAAAATTGGTAAACGTGCGGCCCACCGCCGCCGACGCGATCGCCTCCACCGCGGCCGCCTGCTCGTCGTTGAGCTTGGGCTTCACGCTCGGCGCCACCCCTTCACCAACAATAACGGATCGGCCCCCGCGGGCGGCGATCGAGCCGCACGCAGCCCGCGCCGCTCGAGCGTCCGCACCGGGGAGGTGGAGAGCTTGGTCGACTTCAGCAGGACGCCCATCGGGAGCTCCCCGCCTCGCGGAGCGTGCGCAGGACCCGGAAGCGGTCGGGCTCCTTCGACTCCATCGCCAACCAAACCTCCGGATCGACCGAACGTAACACCACGAATACCTCGAGGCGGCGCGCCCGGTCGCGCCGGAGCGAAGCGGGAGCATCGCCGCGAGCGCTTGGCCGCGCGAGCAGATCCACTCGCGCGCGACCCGCGAGGAGAGATCCAACAGATCGCGATCGAGGAGCGGGCGCGCGTCGAGGGCGCGGAGGATCGGGCGGATTTTGCTGGGATCGAGCGCCGTGGACGCCGACTCCCCACGACGACCCCCACCTCGCGGCGCACCCTAGCGGCACCTCGACGCGCGTGCCGGGCGCCGCCGCCATCCCCGCGGGAGGCGATAGGTGAGTCCTCGCGCAGCGGCCGGTCGAGCGCCACGTGCACGAACCGCCCCGATGTGTGGGATTCGCGCGGCCGCGCCGGCTCGAGCGCGTCGAAGAGTCCGGGCTCCGGTTTCGCCTTCACCAACGATCTCCTCCGCGCGCGCTCCGCAGCCGCACCGCGCGAGCAGACACACTGCTAGCGGCGACACTGCTAGCAGGAACACGGCACGGCCCCGCAGCGCGGGCACCCCTTGCCATATTTGGCGTGGAAAGCCTTCTCGAGATCGACCCCTCGATCGACGCGAGGGTCGCGAGCCAAGCCAACACATCGGCGAACTCCCTTCGAGGGTGCGCCCGATCGTCGGAACTCAGCGTGGCGGGATTGGAGCCGTGGCGGCGGAGCGCGCGCGTGAGCTCGCCCACCTCCTCGCAAAACCACATATGGGTGCCCGCGAGGCCGCGCGCGCGGTCGCGCTCGCCGTAGATCCGCTCGATGAGCGACTGGAGCTCGGCGATCGTCACGACACGCCCCCGGCTTGGCTTTGCGCCGGACGGTCACGATCACGATGTCTTCGACGATCGCGCCGTCGCCGCGATAGCGGTCGAGCTCCGATCCCAACAATTGGCAGAAGGCCTCCGAGGTCTTGGTGGCGTGCTTGGTCACCAATGCCACGAATCGATTCTCGCCGAGCTCCTCGTCGGCCTCGTTCTTCAGCGCAGACACGCCGGAGGTCGTGAGCACCACGCGGTCTCCCGGCGCCAAGTGGATCTCGGTGTCCTGGACCGTGCGATCGAAGACCGGCCCCGGATCGAAGCCGAGCGCGATCCCTTCGGGGTGGACCCACTCGACCTTCTGCTCGGCGGCTTTGTAATGAAAGAGCGGAGCCTTGTGTCCCGCGCAGGCGACCCGCACGCGCCCTTCGCGCGGATCGAGGATCGCCACCAATGCGGTCACGAAGAGAGCCGCGCCGCATGTCGCGCGTGACCGCGCGGTTCGCGACCTTGAGCGCCTCGGCGGGCGATGTGGGTTTCGAGCGCGCCATGGAGGTAAGCGCGCGCCATCGTCATGAGCATGGCGCCGGGGACTCCGCGCGCCGAGATCCCGGCCACCAAGAATCCGACCGACGTGCCATCCCCAACTTTTTCGATCGTGTCGTAGAGATCGCCCTCGACCGAATCGGCCGCCGCGGCGTGGGCGGCGACCTCGTAGCCGAGGATTTGTGGGGTCGTCTCCGGGAGGAGCGAGGTGCGCACCTCGGCGGCGACGGCCAGCTCGTGCTCGCGCATCTCGGTCTCGCGCTCGGCCTCGCGCGCGTCGCGCAGGCTGCGGATCATCCGGTCGACCGACTTTGCCAACAATCCGAGCTCGCCGCCCGCCTGTACCCGCACGCGATGGTCGAGGTTGCCGTGGCTCAGGATCCGCACGTCTTCGATCAGCGCGGTGATCGGCGCCGATGACGCCGCGAGAGGAGGAACGCGACGCCGATTCCCACACCAACGATCACGACCGAGGTCACGAGCAGCGACAGCGCGAACGACCTCCCGAACTCCTGGATCGGCGAGTCGACGAGGATGTCATAGGTGGTGACCGCGCCGGTCGAGTCCTGCTTGGTCCCGCGGTAGACCATGCCCTCGACCGATTCGCCACGCCGCTGGATCTTCACCGGCTGCACGGTGACCCCGTGGAGAGTGAACGCCCCCTGCGCACGCGGCTCCCACGAGGCGGGATCCTTGTTGGACGCGTAGGCGGCGGCCGAGGTCCCCGCGTCGTCGAGCGCTGTGATCGTGGCTTCCTTGGCAAACCGGAAGTTGAGGAAGCTCGCCGCCACCGCGGCGAGGGCGACCGCGAAGCCCACGCTCAAAACGAAAGCCCACGTGAGCGACATGCCCGTTTGCGACATCCCGGGCGAAAGTTGGGATTCGCCGCTCGCGCGGCGGACGCCCGAATCGCGCGTTGTCTCGGCCGCGGGCGCGCCCGGAGACCGCCGCGGGCTCAAGCGCCCCCCGACCGAAACCAAGAATCGGGATACCTGGACGATCGCGAGTGCCAGCGCGCCGGCCGCGAGATCGTCGGCCGCGATGCCGATCCCACCTTTGAAGCGCTGCAGGCGCGCGATCCCGAAGGGCTTCTTGATGTCGAGCCAACGAAACAGCGCGAACGCCGCCGCGCACCAATGGAGCGGAGGCTTCGTCAGCGATAGGGCGGCTACCAACATTCCGGCGACCTCATCCAGCACGAACGGCTCCGGGTCCTTGTGGCGGAAATGGCGTTCGGCGAAACCGCCGAGCGCCACGCATCCGAGCTGAAGCCGCGACCGCGGCCCCGCTCGCACACCAAAATACCAAACGCCGTTGGGAAGTAGCGCCACCAAAACAAGCGCGACGAGGCTGCCGCAGGTGGCCCGGCGCCTTCGGTGCAGCCCGCGCCGAAGGCGGTGATGAGCGCGAATCGCGCGATCCGGCCGGCCCGTCGCACAACACCAAGATTCCTATCGCGGGGCGCGGCCGCGAGGAGCCGGCGAGCGCGCGACGATGTAGGTGATCCCCGAGTAGAGGGTGAGGGGCAACGGTCGCGTAGATGAGAATCTTGGTGATGATCTCCAGATTCGCGGTGAAGTCCCCCAGAGGCCGGCGGTGCCGGGGCGGGGGCTGGGATTGGCGAGATGGAGGAGCCCGCCGCCCACCGCCAAACATTGAGAACCATCTTCCACTTCCCCGCCGCCTCGGCCGGGAATCCGATCCCGCGCGATTCCACGTATCCGCGCACGCCGGTTACCAAGAATCTCGCGCGCCACGATCAAGACCACCGCCCACGCCGGTATGAGCTCGCGGGTCTCGGGGATTGCGGCGAGGAACACCAACGTTCCCACGACGAGGACCTTGTCGACGAACGGATCGGCGATCCGCCCGAAGTCACTCATCCCGGTGCGGCGCGCGACCATCCCATCGACCGCGTCGGTGAGCGCGGCGACGACGAAGATCAGCCACGCGATCCAAACGATCGGGACCCGCGCCTCCGGATCGTGCCGCTCGATCCACGCCAGGGTCCCAAAGAGGACGAGCGAGAGAACGAAGCGGGCCGCGGTGATCCAGTCGGCCGGCGTTTTCAGCATGCGACCCGTTCGTTTTGTTGGTTTCCGCGATTCGAGCGGGGCGGACGGCGCACGGGCTTGACCACGAGGTCGTAGCCGTCGCTCTCGATCCCAAGAACCTTCGCATCGAAGATCTGACAGGCCTCCGCTTTCCCAACGATCCGCACGCCGCAGTCGATCTCCGGGGCGTCGGCGCGCGTGCGGCCGACGCCGTTTCCGTGGGAATCGCGCCCGTCGACCAGGACCTCGACCTCGCTGCCGACGAGCGATTGGTTTCGCGCCACGACCACATCGCGCTGGGCGCGCATGATCGCGTCATAGCGGCGCTCGATCTCGGACGCGGGGACCTGGCCGGCGAGCCCAAACGCAGCTGTCCCTTCTCGGGCGAATATCGGAAAGCGCCGAGCCGCTCGAAGCGGAACTCGCGCACGAACGAAAGCAACTCTTCGAAGTCGGCCTCGGTCTCGCCGGGAAAACCAACGATCACCGTGGTGCGCAGCGTGATCCCCGGCACCTCGGCGCGGAGCTTCTCGAGCGTCGCGCGGACTTTCTGCCCCGACGACGCGCGCCGCATCGCGCGCAGGACTCCGCCCGCGATATGTTGGATCGGGATGTCGAGGTATTCGACGACATTGGGATGGTCGCGCAGGACCGCGGTCAATCCGTCGGGGAGGCCGTTCGGATACGCGTACATCGTGCGAACCCAACGAACGCCCGGCACGTCGGCGACCGTGCGGATCGCGTCGGGGAGGCGCAGCGACCCGGCGACATCCCGCCCGAACCAAGTCGAATCCTCCGCCACCAGCACGATCTCACGCACCCCCTGATCCACCAGCGCCGCCGCCTCTTCGCGCACTCAGGCAACGGCTTGCTCCGGTGCTTCCCGCGGATCGTTGGGATGATGCAGAAGGCGCAATCGTGGTCGCATCCTTCGGAGATCCGCAGGTAGGCGAACGAGCGCGGGCCGGTGAGGAGGCGGGTCGTATCGTTGGGAATCGCGCGCGGCGCGTCCGCGGGGCGCGCGTCGCCTCCGTGAGGGCGCGGGCGTTGCGCCCGCTCGATCGCGCGGACCACCTCGACGATGCGCGACGCGTCGGTCAAACCCAAGAATCCGTCGACTTCGCCGAGGGCCGGGTCGGCCTCGAGCTCGGGGCGATAGAGTTGGGTTAGGCAACCGGCGACGATCACGCCGCGCAGCTCGCCGCGGCGCTTCCGATCCACCAGATCGCGGATCGCCCCCATCGACTCCCGCGCGCGGGCCCGATGAACGCGCAGGTGTTCACGATCGCGACGTCGGCGTCGCGCAGATCCTCGCAGATGTGCGCCCCTCGCTCGCCAGCCGGCCGAGGAGGACTTCGGAATCGACTTGGTTCTTCGAGCAGCCGAGGTGGACGAGGGAAACGCGGGTCGCTGGCTTCAATGAATCGGAGGGCCGCAGATCGGATGGAGCGGGCGCCCGCCGCGACCGTCTACGGGGTCAAGTCGGGCGTTGGGCTTCCCATTGGGAAAGGGTGAGGAGGATATCTCTCGATGGATTCCCCGGTAGGCCCGACGGCGCCGGCCGCCTCGAGCTGCGCCATCACATGCTGCGCATCGTTGAAGCTGACTTGGAGCTTTCGTTGGAGAAAGGAGATCGACGCACGCCCCTCGCCGAGGACCAGCCGCGCGGCGCGATCGAGAACCGCCCTTCCGTGTTTTCGGTCCCTTCAGGCGCCGCGGCGGACGTTACGGCAGGAGCCGCGGCCGACGCGTCGGCGACTTCAGCGACCTCGGCGGCGGGAGACAGTTCATTCTGTGCGTCACTCACCTCGGCGCTCGGCGCGCTTCCGCGGCGGGTGCCTCGAGCTCCTTGGCCGGAATCGTGCGCGGGAGATCCCATTATCCGAATCGATATTGGTGTCGACATAGGTGACCGCGGGCACCGTAAGGACGATCACACCCGGCTCTCGCACACCGCGGCCATCGGTTCCATCGGGAGCGATCGGCTCGTCGATCGCAATACCGCTCGCGAACTCCCCCGACAGTTTTCTCCTGCGTCAGCTCGCCGACTTCGTTTTCGTGGGATTCGGCGATTTCTTGGCTTTCGCCGTTTTCTTTCCGTTCTTCGGAGACAGCTGCGGCCGACTCGACTTCACCGCCAACTTCACCGCCAACTTCTGCGCTGCGCCGGCGCCGTCGGCGCCCTCTCCAAACCCTTCGATACCCTCGTCTGAAGCCAAGATTGCGGGAGACTCCAGCTCCCCAACCAAATCTCTTCCAACAGATCGGGGCAGCTCCGCGACCCCAACACTCCCATGTCCGTCGGTGGCATCGAAGAGTTTGTCAGCGTCGCCGGCGTTACCGGCGGAGTCGGCACTAGAACTCTCCGCGACGTCGTTTTGATTGGGCTCATCGATCCGCGTTTCCTTGGCAATTGTTTCGGGGGAATCAGGCTCACGAACGAAGACTTCAACTCCAGCGGAGGATGCGAAAGAGTGGGTCTGTGTATTGCCCGCCTTCGGTGTGGTTTCAACCGATTCCTCCGGCGGGGCTTCCTCCACCGGGGGCGACGAGGGAGGAACCGGACCTCGGGATCAGGCAGGCGGCGCCTCGGGTAGGACCGCAATGGCGTTTTCGTCCGAAGACGAAGGGTCGCTCGAGGGGATTCGCCGATCGGCGGCGCAACAGTGGTCGCGCCAGCGGCGCCGGGCGCCGCGCTCGAGCCGGCAGTAGAGAAGAGCGTCTCCCGTTGGGTCTGGGAGGAGGCCTCCGTGCTGTGGGTCGTGACGGCATGGGAGATGGCGCTGCTGGAGATGACACTGCTGGAGATGACACTGCTGGCGATGACACCGAGGAGGCCGTCCCTTGGGGCGGGCCTCACCCGGGCGCACTCGCGCATGTTCCCCTCGATCACGAGCCAAACGGCCAGGACCGTCGTGATCCCGCAGAGGAGCGTCGCGATCGGCACCGACATCATCCGGCTCAACCGCTCGCCCAACAGCAGCCCGATCGAGCCGCCGTCCGCGTGGCCGAGCGATCCCATCAATACGGAGATCAAGAATCCCGACGTGGCCGCCTCGATCGCGCGCATTCCCAACGAAAAGAACGACGCGTTGGTGACCAGCGCGATCGCGGAGGAGCCGAGCAAGAGGAACGTGGCGATGATCGCGGGGAGGAATCCCATCCCGCGAGCGATCCCAAAGATCCCGTCGACCAGGAACATCCCGGGCGGCCGGGGCGCCGCGGAGGCCGAGCGCGTGGCAGGTGAGCGATGTCGCCACAAAAACCGAAGTCAGAGCGATGGCGAAGGCGAAATAGCGCGTGCGCCGATCTTCGACGCGCAGGATTCCGGACGAGTCGCCGTGCGCTCGAAGTCGCGTCCAGCAAATTCACAAATCCACCTCGACTGGGTTGACTCGGCCCATCGCACCCTGTCATTCGAATGGGTCATTCGAATAGGACATTCGAAATGCGGGGTGCGCGCCGAGTGGGAATGGATGGTGGGAATCGGAGAAGTGGGTTTCAAGCGGAAGTTTTGGTGATTCCGCGGCGAGCACCGGCGGTTTTGTGGTGAGAGGCCGCGCGGCGACGCCGCGCGCGCCACGGAATCGGCTCGCGAGCCGCCGCGGCCGATGGAAACTATGGCGATCGTTGGTCTCGCCCCGCGCCGCTCCCAGGTTTGTGGGGTTTCTCGCGGCGCAACTACCAGAAGTGGTTTCACAAGTATCTCGATTGGCGAGCGCGAGCCAGCGTCGCCCAGCGCAAGGCGCCTCGCCGCAGGCGACCCAATGGGGTCGCCGAGGACGAGGCAACGCAGCGATGGGCGACGGGGGCCACGCGCAGCCCGAGAGACGCGTGAAACCACTTCTAGAGATGGCCGCCGCCCCCGCGCCGCCTCACTTGATCTCGATCTTGCCGGCGAGGATCGCGTCGAGCGGCGGGTCGTTCGCCGCGAAGTATTCTTGGGATGGGGTGTCGATCACGACGTCGGGCATCATCGAGGGCGGATCCCCTTCCTCTGTCTTGAAGTACTTCGTCGAGTAGGAGACTTGGATTCCGCTATTCTTGAGTTCGAACGCCTTCATCTCGCCGTAGGCGTTGGGTTTCTGCCCGGTCGGCATGCCGACGAGGATGGCCTTGGTGTTGTGGCGCAGGGTGTTGGCATTGAGCTGCGCCGAGGAGAGGGTGCCGATACCGACCAGGACGAATAAACGCCCCTTCCGATTGATGCTCTGGGATTCCGCGAGCGCCTCGAGGAGCGGGTTCGCCACCTCCGAGTCGCCGCCGCCGTTGCGCCGCAGATCGAGGATCACCCGCTCGACCTTGTCCTTCTCGATCTGCGCCATGACTTCCTTGGTGAAGTCGGCGAACGGATGCTTGGGATCGTTCGCGCACGAGTTGTATTGGATGAAGAGCGTCTTCGACTCGGGGAGGAGCTCGCTCCAGTAGGCGTCGCGCTTGCGGTAGGCGAGCGGAACAGGCTTTTCGTGGGATCGAGAAAGGTGGTGACGCTCACCCGCTGCCCCGGCGCGATCGATTCGAGGGTCGCCGTGACCTCCTTGGAATCACCGCTGGTGGCACCGCTGCTGGCGGAAATATTGCCGCGCACCGTGACTGTGGAGGCGCTCCGCGTCGTGGGTGACTCCAGCCCTGGAGGACCTCGGCGAGCGCGAGATATGTCGGCACGAAGTTGCGCCGCGACGCTTCGTTGGGGAGCGGGAGCGCGCTTCCCACTTTTGCGAGCGCGGCGTCGACGTCGAGCTCGCCGACCTTGGTGACTTTCCCACCGATGAGCTCGCGGTGGTCGGCCGGCGCCGCGGCGACGAAGAGCCCGTCGGCGAGCCAAACGAAGGCGATCGGATAGTTGCGCATCCCCGGCTTGAGCGAGCGGACCTGGAGGGCCGTGTGCCCGTCGCCGATCGATGCCACGAGCCGCATGAACGCCGTCATCATCTCCACGTCGGATAGTTGGGGAACCCGCGCGTCCAGCTCGGCCACCGACTTTTCCCAATTTTCCTTGGTGATCGCGAAGAAGGGATTCTTGTGGCGCTTCTGGAGTTCGGTGGAGAGCTCGCGCAGATCCTCGCGCCAGAGCTCGTTTCGGTCGCGCGTGAGGCGCCAGGTCTTTCTGGGCTTGCGCGCGCGGCGCAGGCGGCGACGAGGGCGATTCCGATGGGCGCGCGCCATCGAACTGCGGTGATTCGCTTCACAAGATCGGATCCGCGGCCCGCAGGTGGTTGCGCACGTAGTCGGCCACGCCGTCCTCGAGCGAGGTCATCGGCGCCGCGAAGCCCGCCGCGCGCAGGCGCGAGAGATCGGCCTCGGTGAAATATTGGTATTTCCCCTTCAGGTCGTCGGGCATCGGAAAGTAACGGATCCCCGACGCGGGCTTGTCGCAAGCTTTGAGCAGCGCGCGCCCGAGATCATTGAACGCGCGAGCCTTGCCGCTTCCGAGATTGAAGATTCCATTGACCTTGGGGTTCGCGAGCAGGTGCTCGACGACCCGCGACACATCGCGCACAAAGACGAAATCGCGCTTCTGCTCGCCGTGGCCGATGCCGGCGCGGTCCGATTCGAAGAGTTTCACGATCCCATCTTTCGCGGCGTTGGGGAACGCGTGGAACACCACGCTCGCCATCCGCCCCTTGTGGTACTCGTTGGGCCCGTAGACGTTGAAGAAGCGGAGCCCCGCCACGCTCTTCTCGAGGCCGTTCTGGAGAACCCAATGATCGAAAAGCCACTTGGTGAAGCCGGTAGGCGTTGAGGGGCGGAGCTTGGGGGTGAGATCGTCGGCGTCGGAGAATCCCAACGATCCGTCGCCGTACACCGCCGCCGACGACGCATAGATGAAGCGCACGCCGCGCCGGTGGGCCCAATGGCAGAGGCGCCGCGAGTAGTCGAAGTTCAAACGCATCAATAGGGCGGCGTCTTTTTCGGTGGTATCGGTGCGCGCGCCGATGTGGAGGACCGCCTCGATGCTCTCGCGGTCATAGCGCCCCGCCTCGATCCCCTCGAGGAGCGCCATGTGATCGACGTATTCGAGGAAGCGCTTCCCGTGGAGGTTCTTCCACTTCTCGCTCAGGCCGAGCCGGTCGGAGACGACGAGATCGGCGCGCCCCGCCGCGTTGAGCGAATGGACGAGGACGCTGCCGATGAAACCGGCGGCACCGGTGACGACGATCATGGGGCTCGTTTCGGCCTTCGGCGGATTTGGGTTGGGATTGGGTTTGGACTGGGCTTGGCGTGCGCGCGCCGCGGAGAGCTCGCGCGTGCAGTTTGCACGCGGCGTCGCACTTTGCGACAGGAAAGCTGGCGTGCGGGCGCCTCCCCGGGGCGCGGAAACTTGGCAACCGCCGTGCGTTGAACAACGGCGTGACCTCGAACCCCACTCGTTGGATTCCTTGGGCGACCGCCGCGTTGGGCATCGTCGCCGCGTGCGTCGCAACCCCACTTCTCTTTCCGCGGTCGCCAATGCGTCTCCGGGGAACGGGCGCGGTGGTGACAAGCCCGCGAGCGCCCCGGCGTCGACGCGAAAGCGAAGGACGCCGCCGCGCTCTTCGCCGATCTCCCCTCCGAGGACGTCGCGCTCGCGAAGCTCGGCGCCGCGATGCTCGCGATCACCGGGGCCGGCGGAGTGGCGATCTGGATGCTGCGCCGCGCGAAGGGACCGAGCTTCCTGCGCAAGCGCCCCGCTCGCTCGAGATCCTCGAATCGCTCCCGCTCGGCAACAAAGGAGCATCGCCGTGGCGCGCGTCTACGACCGCGTGCTGGTGCTGGGGCTCGCCCCCGACCGCGTTTCGTTGCTATCGGAGCTCGGCGAGGACGACGCGATCCCGCAATCCCAAGAATGGACCGCGCGGCTCAATCCCAAGAATACGCCCGGCGCGTCGCCCGCCTTCCGCTCGCTCCTGAAAAAGTTGGTATCGAAGCCCGCCGCCCCGCCGCAGCGCGAGGTGTCGGTGCCGCCGGCGCCGCGCCGCGCGTCCCCCGCCGCCCCCGCCCGCCGGATGACGATCGCCGAGCTCGACGCCCTCGAGCGCCAGGGCGCGCTCGCCCACGGTGAATCGCGGTGATCGCGCTCCTCCAAGGCGCCGCCCAGGATCCCAATCAAACGGCGAGCGCGTTCGCGACGCCGGGGCGTCTCCCGCGGGGCTCGAGGTCGCGCTCGCGCTGACGCTCCTTTCGCTGCTGCCCGCAATCTTGATGTCGGTCACCTGCTTCACGCGGATCGTGATCGTCCTCTCGTTCGTGCGGCGCGCGATGGCGCTCCAGGAGCTCCCGCCGAACCAGGTCATCATCGGCCTGTCGCTCTTCCTCACGCTCTTCGTGATGTACCCGACCGGAACGCAAGTCTACGACCGCGCGGTCCGCCCCTACTCCGAAGGCCAACTATCGCTCCAGGACGCCGGCGCCGAGGGCTCGAAGATCCTGAAGGTGTTCCTTCTGAAGCACGCGCGCGACCAGGACCTGGCGCTCTTCGTCGAGGTGGCCCACGCGGAAAAGGTGGCATCGAAGGAGGAGCTGGAGCTGCGGATCGTGGTGCCGGCCTTCCTCCTGAGCGAGATCAAGACCGCCTTCACGATGGGATTCTTGATCTTCCTCCCGTTCGTCCTCATCGATTTGGTGGTGTCGGCGGTTTTGTTGGCAATGGGGATGTTCATGCTCCCGCCGACGATGATCTCCACGCCGCTCAAGGTCCTGCTCTTCGTCCTCGTCGACGGATGGAATCTGGTCATCCGCTCGCTCGTGGACTCGGTCTCGGCCTGAACCCATGAATCCCACCCTCGCCATCGATCTCGGCCGCGAGCTCCTCATCCTCGCATTGTTGGTGTCGCTCCCCATGCTCGCGACGGCGATCGTCGTGGGGCTCGTGATCGCGATCTTCCAGGCGGTGACGGCGGTCCACGAGCAGACCCTCTCGACGGTGCCCAAGATGATCGCGGTGCTCGCGATCGCATTGTTGGTGATGCCGTGGGCCATGGGAAAGGTGGTGTTCTTCACCCACAACCTCCTGCGCGACCTGCCGCGCTACGCCTCCCAGCGCTGAGCCGCCGCGTGGCACACCTCCTCGACCTCCTCCCTTCAAGATCGAGTTCGCGCTCCTCTTCGCGACGCGCGTCCTCGCGCTCATCTCGACGGCCCCCTTCTTCGGCTCGCTCGGCCCCTGGTCGGGCTACCGCCTCGCGTTCGGACTCGCGACGACGCTCGTGTTGCTCCCGGTCTCGGGGGCGCCGATTGGACCGGCCCCGGGTTCGGCCTCGCCCTGATCCCACTCATCGGGCGCGAGCTCTTCGTTGGTATTTTCATGGGCTGGGTCCTCACGACCGCCTTCGCCGCGGTGCAGGCGGCGGGAGAGTTGGTGACCGGCGAGATGGGCTTGAACCTCTCCGCCATGCTCGACCCGATGACGGGGAATCGCTCCACGGTCGTGGCGACCCTCTACCAAACGATCGCGGGGCTGATTTTCGTTGGGATCGGCGCCCACCGATGGGTGGTGGCCGGCCTCGCCCGCTCGTTCGAGCGGATCCCGGTCGGCAGCTTTTCGTTGGGAATCGAGTCCCCGTCCCAGCTCGTATTGGTGGTGACGCGCTTCATGGAGGCGGGGCTCTCGCTCGCGGCCCCCGTCCTGGTCGCCATGTTCGTGGTGACTCTTTTGTTGGGAGTCGTGTCGCGCGCGGTCCCCCAGCTCAACATCCTCGACACCGGCTACGCGCTCCGCGTCGGCGCCGCCTTCGGCTCGCTGATCCTCCTCCTCCCCGCGCTCCGGATCGGCCTCGAGTCGCTCTTCGAGGTGGCGCGCTCCGCCTACTTCGAGGCGCTCCCCGCTTCCCACTGATCGGAATCCCAACTTTCCATGGCCGAAGACGACAAGGAGCAGCGGACCGAGGAGCCGACCGGCAAGAAGCTGGAGGAGGCCGCCGACAAGGGCAGGTCGCCTACAGCCAGGAGCTGTCGCAGGCGGTTCTATTGCTTTCGGGGCTCGGGCTCCTTTCGGCCACCGGCGGCGCCTATTATTGGCGTTGCAGGACGCGATGCGGAGCGGCCTCACCGTGGCGCGCCTCGGCGAGCTCGACGTCCACGCCGCCGAGGCGCAGGTCCTCTCGATGGTGGGGCGCGTGGCTCCCGCCGCCTTCCCGATGCTGGCCGGATTGTTGGTGTCGGCCGCGCTGATCGGCTTCGCGCAGGCGGGGTTTCGCCTGCGCTCCGAGACGATGGGCTTCCAGCTCGAGCGGATCAACCCCGCGACCGGCTGGCGGCGCCTGCTCTCGGTGCGCTCGCTCATCCAGCTCGCCTCGGCGCTGATCAAGATCTCGATCATTCTTGGCATCGTCTACGCGAGCAGCGGCGACCTCGTGTCGCGGATCCAGGTCCTCGCGCGCGAGCGTCCACGCGAGCGCCGGCGCCGCGATATCGTTGGGATTCGCCCTCCTCCTGCGGATCGGCGTGGCGACCCTGCTCGTCGGCGGCGCCGATTATTTGTATCAGCGCTGGCAACACCACCGCGACCTCCGGATGACCAAGGAAGAGGTCAAAGAGGAGACCAGGCAACAGCAGGGGGATCCCGCGATCAAAGCTAGGATTCGGCGCGCGCAGCGATCGCGGCGCAGCGCCGGATGCTGCGCGACGTGCCGAAGTCAACTGTGGTGATCACCAACCCCACCCACTATGCAATCGCGGTGCGCTACCGCCGCGCGGGGGGCTCGAGGAGGCCGACGCCGCGCCGCTCGTCCTCGCGAAAGGCAAGGATCTGATGGCGAAGCGCATCCGCGAGATCGCCGAGCAGTCGCGCGTCCCGATCGTCGAGAACCCGCCGCTCGCGCGCGCCCTCTACTCCACGACCGAAGTGGGGATGTGGATCCCGGCCGACCTCTACAAGGCCGTCGCCGAAGTCTTGGCATTCGTCTTCCGTCTCCAGGGCGCCGCCGCGCGAAGGTAAACGATCCCGATGACGAACCTCGCCACCATCGAATCGGCGCTCAAGCCCGGCGCCAAGGCCGTGCTCCGCTACGGCGATTGGATTCTCGGCGGATTCGTGATCGGCATATTGGTGGTGTTGATCGCGGCGCTGCCGAGCCTCGTGCTCGACTTCGCGATCGCCGGCAACATCGCCATCTCGATCGGAGTCCTGCTGATCTCGCTCAACACGCGGAGCGCGCTCGAGTTCGCCACCTTTCCGACGCTCCTCCTCTTCACGACGCTCGCGCGCCTGGGGATCAACGTCGCCTCGACGCGCGCCATCCTCCAGTACGGCCACGCCGGCCGCCTCATCGACGCCTTCGGCAAGATCGTGGTCGGCGGAAACTTGGTGATCGGATTGGTGGTGTTCTCGATTTTGTTGGTGATCCAGTTCGTGGTGATCACCAAAGGTAGCAATCGCATCAGCGAGGTGGCGGCGCGATTCACCTTGGACGCGATGCCCGGCAAGCAGATGGCGATCGACGCCGACCTCAACGCCGGCCTCATCACCGGCGAGGAGGCGCGCACGCGGCGCGACATCATCGCGCGCGAGGCCGAGTTCTACGGCGCGATGGACGGCGCCGGCAAGTTCGTCCGCGGCGACGCGGTGGCGGCGCTCCTCATCACGCTCATCAATTGGTGGGCGGCGTGATCATTGGTGTCGTGATGGACGGCCGCCCGCTCACCGAGGCGCTCCATCGTTATGCAGTGCTCTCGGTCGGCGATGGGCTCGTGAGCCAGATCCCGGCCATCCTCATCTCGACCGCGTCGGGCGTCATCGTCACCAAGACTTCGATCGAGTCGCGCCTCTCGCAGGCGATGGCGCTTCCTTTCCTTTCAATCCGCGCGCGATGGCGACGAGCGCAGCGGTGCTCGCCGGGATCGGCCTCCTCCCCGGCATTCCCAGCATTCCGTTCTTCGTCCTCGCGGGGGTCGTGTATGCCATCTATGTCCAGACCAAGGATGTGGAGAAGGTCCTCACCCCGGCGCCCCCGCCGCGAAGGGCGCCGCCGGCAAGGAGAAAGGTGGGAAAGGCTCGGGGTCCAAGGGGGCCGGCGGCGAGGGGAATCCCAAGATTCCAAGGGTGTCGAGGAGCTCCTCACCGTCGACCGCCTCAACGTCGAGATCGGCTATCGGCTGATTCCGCTGGTCGACCCCGGCAACGGCGCCGGCCTCCGAGACCACATATCCATGGTGCGCCGCCAGTTCGCCACACAAGAGGGCTACGTGATGCCCCCGTGCGGATCCGCGACAACATGAAGCTCGACCCGAGCGCCTACCGGATCCTGGTCCAGGGCGAAGAGGTGGCGAGCGGCCGCGTCCAGCAGGGACATTTGTTGGCAATGGATCCGTCGGGTCGCGCGAAGCCGATCGATGGGATCGCCACATCCGAGCCGGTCTTCGGCCTCCCGGCCAAGTGGATCCCGATCACCGCCCGCCAGGACGCCGAAATGTTGGGATACACGGTGATCGAGCCGGTCTCGGTGATGGTCACGCATCTCACCGAGGTCCTCCGCCGCCACGCGCACGAGATCCTCACGCGCGACGACGTGAAGCACCTCCTCGAGAATGCCAAGAAAAAGTCCCCCGCCGTCGTCGAGGAGCTGATCCCCGGGGTCCTCACGCTCGGCGAAGTGCAAAAGGTGGTGAGGAACCTCCTGCGCGAGCGGATTCCCATCAAGAACCTCCCGCTCATCCTCGAGACCCTGGCCGACATCGCGCCGCAGACCAAGGATATCGACCGGCTCACCGAGGGGTGCGGGTCGCGATCGGCCGCGCGATCTGCGAGCGGGTCTCGGGGGTGCCGGGACGATCGTTGGGATCACCCTCGATCCCGCGGTCGAGAATCGCCTCGGCGCGATCCTCAACAATACGAGCACCGAGGTCACGGCCAACGCGACGCAATATTTGCGCAAGGCGGTCGACTCGATGCAGGCCGCGATCGCCGGCGCGCAGCGCAACGGGCGCGAGCCCGCAATCTTGGTGAAGGCGCCGCTGCGCAAGTTCGTGCGCGATGTCCTCTATCCAGCGGCGCCGCGCACCCCGGTCCTCTCCTACAACGAAGTGCAATCGGCCCGGTCGATCGAATCGGCGGGGGTCGTGAGGGTGGCCGATGAGAGTGCGTAGCTTCCACGCCCCCTCCGCGCGCGAGGCGCTCCTGCGCGCCCAGGCCGAGATGGGCGACCAGGCGCGATTGTGGCAACGCGCCCAACGGCGCGCGGCATCGAGCTCGTCGTCGCGGCGGGGATGCAATCCCAACCAAACGACGAGGCCGCGGCGCTCCGCGAAGAGTTGCGTTCGCTCCGCGAGCGCGCCGGCGCGGCGCCCCCGCCCCCGGCCACGAAGATCTCGAGCGGCGCCTCGCCGCGAGGCGGCATCGGCGGCGAGCTGCGCGCCCGCGCACGCGATGCAGCGGCCCCCACCGCGGCCTCCACGCGCTCGACGCGGCGGCGGCCGCGCTCGCCGACGGCGATCCCCATCCTCCCGCCGCGCCCCGCGCGTCCGGGCGCCGCCCGGATCAGTGGCATTGGTCGGCCCGACCGGCGTGGGGAAGACCACCACCATCGCGAAGCTCGCGGGGCGGATGCGCGGCCAGGCGAAGCGCGACGTGGCGATCCTCACCTTCGACACCTATCGCATCGGCGCGGTCGAGCAGATTGCCACCTATGCGGGAATGTTGGGATGTCCGTTCGAGACGATCCTCTCCCCCGACGCGGCGGCCGAGGCGGTGGATCGCCACCGCGGGCGCGACGTGGTCCTCGTCGACACGACGGGGCGGAGCCCCTTCGACGCGGAGCGCCTCACGCACATGGCCGAGACGCTCGCCTCGATCGACCTCCTTGAAGTTTTGTTGGTGTTGCCGGCGCCGGGCTCGCTCGAGTCGCTGCGCGCGGCGGCGCGCCGTTTCGCCGCGCTGCGCCCACGGGGCTCGTCGTGACGAAGCTCGACGAAACCCAACAAACGGGGCCCGGCCTTCTCCGTGGCGTGCGAGATGGCGCTCCCCGTGGCGTTCCTCTGCGCCGGGCAGGAAGTCCCGGCCGACCTCGAGCGGGCGAGCGGCGCGCGGATCGCCAAGGAAATCCTCCGCTCGGGCGCCTCCGCCGTCTCCGCCACGTAGCGCCGATCCCAACTTTCCCCATGACCACACAAGCCGAAGCCCTCCGCGCCGCCCCTGCGCTCGCCGGCGCGGCCCCTTCCTCGTCGGCGTGACCGGCGGGAAAGGTGGCATCGGGAAGTCCACCGTCGCCGCCAATCTCGCGGTCTCGCTCGCGCGCGGCGCGGGGCGCGGCGTGGCACCGCGCGTATTGTTGGTGGACTGCGATTTCGGACTCGCATCGCTCGACGCGCTCCTCGCCCTCCCGCGCGGGCGCCACCTCGGCGACGTCCTGGACGGCAGCGCGCGCGCCGCCGACGCGATCGTCGCCGGCCCCGGCGGCATCGAGGTCCTGCCGTCGCCGCGCGGCGTGGAGCGTTTCGCACGATTGGGAATCGACGCGCGCGCGACGCTCCTCGCGCGGCTGCGCGAGCTCGGCGCCGAGCGCGATGTCACCATTCTCGACCTCCCGGCCGGGATCCACGCCGACGGCCTCGCCCTCTCGCACGCGGTCGACCTTTCGTTGGTGATCGCGACCCCCGACCCCGCCTCGCTCGCCGACGCGTACGCGGTGGTGAAGCTCGCGCGCGACCGCTCGCCGCGCACGCCGCTCGGATTGTTGGTGAACGAGGCGGCCGGCCCCGTGGAGGCTCGCCAACTATCCGAGCGATTCCTGGCGGTCGTGAAGCGCTTCCTCGGCCACAGCCTCGAGCCCTTCGGATGGATCCCCGCGACCCGGCCGTCTCCCGCGCGACGGCCGCGCGGCGCCCGTGGTCCTCGCCGAGCCCACCTCCCCCGCCGCTGCGTCGTTTCGCCTGCTCGCGGCGCGGGTGGCCGGGCGCCGCACCGAGACCCGCCGGGCCCGCTCAAGCGGCGCCATTGGCTAGACGAAACAAGAGACGCGATGCTCCCGACGCGTTCGACAATGGTGGCGCGCGCCAGCGCGGGCGCTTTCGGCCTCGCGGCGGCGCTCTCGCTCTGGAACGGCACGACCGAATGGACGGCGTCGTTCCGCGGGCTGCTCGCGGCGCTCGCCTGCGCGATCCTCGTCCCGCCGATCTATGGGCCGGTCGAGCGCGCCTGGGCGCAGTCGCAGCTCGCCGCCGGGCAATCCCAACAAAACCCGGCGCCCACCTCTGCGGCGCCGCGGAGCGGAGCGCGTCCGTGACCCGCGCCGACGCATACATTGCGCTCGTCACCCCGAGCAGAAGCAGAAGCGATTCGAGGATTCGCTTTTGTTGGTGAAGTACGTCGTGGGGCGGCTCGCCGTCGAGCTCCCCGCCTCGATCGACCGCGAGGATTTGTGCGCTTGGGGGCGATCGGCCTCTGGCGCGCGATCCAGACCTACGACGCGACGCGCGGCGTGGCGTTCTCGACGCATGCGTACATCCACATCCGTGGCGCGATCCTCGACGAGCTGCGCCGGATGGATTTCCTCCCGCGCACGCGGCGCGACCGGGTCCCGCGCGATCGCGGGGGCGCGCGAGCGATTGGAACAAAAGCTGGGTCGCCGCGCGGCGCCGAGAGCTCGCGGAGGCAACCCAACAATCGCAGGAGGAGATCGACGAGGCGCTCATGACCGAGCACACGGCCCAAGTCCTCTCGATCGACGAGAGCGCGATCGACGACGCGGGGATCGGTGCGCTCCTCTCCTCGTCCGCCGACCTCGATCCCCACCATTTGGCGGAGCAGAACGAGGCTGCGCGAGCGGCTCGCCGGGGCGATCACCAAGCTTCCGAAGACCGAGCGGCAGGTCGTGACGCTCTATTACGCCGAGAGCCTACTCCTGAAGGAAATTGGTGAATTGTTGGGCTTCTCCGAGTCGCGCGCGTCGCAGGTGCACGCCCGCGCGCTCGAGCGCCTGCGCGGATTGCTGGAGCCGGAGACGACGGCTGCGGAGGCGAAGGAGGAATGAAATGGACCTCCCGATTCAGCGCGTTCCTCCGATGGTGGGCCCTCAACCCCCGGCGCGGATTCCGCGACTGGGTGATCGCGAACGCAACCCCAAGGATCAAGAGCTCGACGACGAAGACCAAGAATCGGCGGACGACCGCGAAAACGGCGGCGCGCCGGCGAGCGGCGAGCCGGAAGCGCCCCGAAGACCAAGAAAAGCCGGATCCGCCGCCGGAGCCCGGCGAGGCGGGCTCGACGCTCGACCTGACGGCCTGACCGAACCCCAACGATCCCATGCCCACGACTCCCCTCCCCTCCCGAGTCATCAAACACGACAAGCTCCCGGCCGCCACCCAGGCGCACGCGCCGGCAGCGCGGCAGCGCCGCAGGGCGCCTGCGCCGCGCCCACGGTGCGCCTCGTGCGCGCCGGAAATGTGGTGAAGGCGATCCGCGTGGACTGCCTATGCGGGCGGGTCCTCGAGATCGAGTGCGTCCTCGAACAAAACGCGGCCGGCGCCGCGGCAGGTGCCCCATGACTTCCCAACGAAGCTCGTTCCTCGGTTTCCTTTTGTTGGCATCGCTCGCGGCGGCCGGCTGCCGCGTCCCCGGCGGAGCCTCTCCGGGGAGCGGCGATCGCTCCATGGCCCAGCCCGACGGCGGCGCCGCCTCCCGCCTCGCGCCCGGCGACGAGGCGCGCCTCGAGCCGTCGCGCCGCCCCGAATCGCGCGCTAGACCCGGAGAACATCCCGCAACTCCTCGCCAAGGTGCGAGCCGAGCTCGAGGCCGAGCGGGAGAAGAATCGCCACGTCGACGAGAGCCTCATCAAGACCCAGACGCAGCTCGCCGACCTCCGCGCCATCCAAACCAATACCAACAAAGAGCTCGACGCCTCGCGCGCCGAGCGCGACAAGCTCCAGGCGAAGCTGCGCGAGCTCCAGGAGCGGCTCGTCACGGCGGCGCTCCGGATCGCCGGCGCCGAGCGCGACACCCTCGAGGCCAAGATCGCGTACGAGAAGGCGGTGGCGGCCGCAGCCGACGGCGGCGTAATCGTCGAGCCGTCGCGCGGGAAGGAGCCGGCGGCATCCCAGCCCGCGGGGCGCGATGCCAAGATGCAGAAACGACCGGCGCCCACGGGGAGCTCAAATGAGCCCGGCTCGCGCCACGCTATTGTTGGGATTGGCGATCGCCGCGTCGGCGGCCGCCTGCCGCGATGCCAACCATCGGCGTCGCCCCACGCCGTCGTTCCACTCCGACGAGCTCGCCTCGCGGAAGATTCGGCGCGTGGTGCTGGCGCCGTTCGAGGACGAGGCGCGCACGGGCCCCGCGCGCGCCGCGATCCAGGACGCCTTCGCGCACGGATTCGAGAAGGCCACTTCCGTCGAGGTGGTCGCCATCGACGCCATGGCCCACATGGAGGCGGCGCAGGACGACCGCCCGCGCCGCACCGGCCAATATCATTTGGAATCGATCCTGGAGCTGGCGCTGCGCCACGACGCCGACGGAGTCCTCTTCGGGACGATCACCAGCTATCGCGCCTACGCGCCGCAAAGTTGGGAATCCGCGTCGACCTGGTGTCGGCGGATTCGGGATTGCTCCTCTGGAGCGCCCACGCCGAGTTCGACATGGCCGACGACGACGCGCGCTTCACCCTCGAGTGCGATTACAAGAAATACGCGTCGAAGGAGCCCCAGGCTCTTAGTTGGGATCACGCGATGAACTCGCCGGGGCGATTCGCATCGTTGGTGTCCGCAGAGGCGGTTGCGACGCTCAAGACGCCGCGCTGAGGCGCGGCGGGGAGCGGCCGCAGAGGCAGAGCTCAGCGCTTTTCCGGCATTGTTTCATTGGCATTGAGCGCCCGCGCGTCGAAGTCCGTTGGAGATCGCCGGGCGCCGAGAGGTCGAGCTCAGCCGAGCTCGCGAGCGCGCCAGAGCGACGAGCTCGCGCCGTCCGCGATGAACCGGATCGAAGCCGCCACACGCATCGGAGGGAGCGGGCCCGCGCGATAGGTGCCATCGGCTGCGATGGGAAACTCCCCATCCGGGCGGCGCCGTCCGGGCCCCGCGGCGCGCAGCGATAGGCGCGCGCGCGCCGGGTCCCACCCGCCGCGAGGCGAATCGTGCCGGAGAGGAATCTTGGGATTGGGAATCGCACCTCGACGCCGTCGAACGATGCCCCCTCATGCCACCGCGAAGTACGACTCGACGGCGTCGAAGAGTTGAGTTCGCGCCGCCCGCACGACATAGAGCTCGGGCACGACGTGGGTGAAAGTGAAGTTTCCATTCGCGTCGGTCTCGGCCTTGTATTGTTGGATTCGGAATCGCTCGCGCGGCATCCCCTGCTGGCCGAGCTCCAAGTATGGGCTCGCCGCCCCATCGCCCGAGGCCGCGAGCGTGTAGAGGCCGATCGATGTGTGGGAACGGGCGCGCCCTCGGAATCGAAGAGTCGCCCCGAGATCGTCCCACCATTCCCAAGTATGACGCGGAGTGGCCGCGTCTCGCCCGGCCTCAGATCGAGGACCTCCTCGATCATCCGCCCACGACCGGGAACGACCGCGCGGACCCCCAGTTGCCGGGCACGATGCTCCCGTATCGTTGGTTTTCGGGAAGCGGGTCGCCGGCGAGGCGCAGCGTGATCCACGACGGCTCACTATACATGAAGAACTCCGGATTCGTGGCTGAGGGGCGGATCGGGATCCGCGGCTCGCGCCATCGAATCGCGAGCGCGTAGTCTTCACTTCCTTTTTCGCGACCGGATCCCACACTTCCACGCGCAGGCACCGCTCCCGCGAACCGGAGCTCGGACGGTGGCGTGAAGCGTGGTCATGTCCATCCCTGGACGCAGCCCATCGACGATCGCGGGCTCGAAGCGCGGGCCGTCGACGCGAATCGAGTACTGGCCCGCGAGGAGTCAGAGAACGAGAAGACCTTCGCGTTGGCGTGGCGATCCTTGGTCACGGGATCGGGAGCCCGGAGGTCGCCGCCGGGCGCGACGAGCCGCACCTCGCCATCGTTAGGAATGAACGACGAGCTTCGATCCCAACTAAGCTCCACGTCGATTCGGTCGGCGGTCGCGGCGGGCGCGGAGTCGTCGAGGAGGTCGAGCTCCAGATCGCCGCCGGCCTGTGTGGCAATGACGGGGCCGTCATAGTTGAGATAGCACCGGTACGTCCACGACGGCGCGCGGTTGCCATCGGGCGCCGAGGACTCGCACCGCGCCGACCGGCACGCAATCGAGCGAGTGGGCGCCCGTCGTGGGATCGGATTCGGTCCTGTCTCCGCTCCCGAAGCTGAATCCTGGCGTCGCTTCGGGGCGGCGCCTGATTGTTAGGTTCCATCCGGGCCGTGATCGACCAGACAGCGGGCGACGGCTTCCCGGCCCGATCCAATACTCGGCCGTGGATCCGCGCTCCGCGCTGAAGCACGATGTCGCCCAAATCTTGGGATTCACCCGCGGCGATCCGTGGGAATGAGAGCGACGCTCCGACGAAGCCCGCCGCGGTGACGTCGCCATTGGCAGCATTGCATGGAAATGGTGCCAATCGAATCTCGAAGCGCCCGTCGACGCCGGACCGGCCGCTCGCCTCGGGGAGCGTCCAGCGAGTGCCCTCGAGGGGATCGCTCTTCTTCCTTGCGTGCATCCTGCCCGTGAAGGTCAATCTTCGGCATTCACAATCGGCCCGCCGTCGAGGCCGACGTACCCGCCCGCGAGATGACGAGCGCGTCGACCGCGTCCGTTTTCGTGGGATCAGGCGCGCCGGCCAATCCTCGATGGTTGGGATTGGCTGTCGGGGCCGCGGCGGTGAGCTCGGCGGGTCGCGACGCCGCGTCTGCGCTCGCCAACTTTCCGGTAAAGCGCGCCGGCGGCGCGGCGGCCGGTCCGTTCACCAGCCAAACATTCCGGCGGCGAGCAGCGCCAGAGCCGCGAGCGCCGCGCCGCGCGCGAGCCACGGCCCCGCGGCGGCCGCGGCGAGCGGCGCCCCCTCCGAGCGATCCGCCGCGGTCGAGCGCCAGGATCGTCAGGATCGGAATCCACTCATCGTGAATCCCACCTTTGTCGAGCGCGCCTCGGAGCAATGCCAATCCCCGTTGGATCCGGCTGTACACCGTAGTGGATCGGCGCCCCAGTGAGCGCGGCGATCTCGCGCGGCGCGCGGTTCTCGTAGTAACGATGGAGGAGCGTCGATTGGTAGGGTTCGGGCAGGAGGAGGAGCGCCTCGACGAGTCGGCGCCCGCGCGCCTCGCGCCCCGCGATCTTTCCTGCGGCGAAGAGGCAAACTTTGCGTCGGCGGCGCGTACGCGCGTCAGGCGCGGGCCCGCGACCTCGCGCGGCGCGGAATGCCCGACTTTCAGCAACCGCGGCCAGAACCACGCACCCAGGAGCGGAGCGGATCTGCGCCGGGTGCGCTCTCGAGGCGGCGACGCCGATGCCTCGCTGCAACAAATCCCTCCGCCAGCGCCGCGTCGCCGAGGAGCGCGTGCGCGAGGCGTCCGAGGAACTCGCGATGAACCAGAAGTGCGCCGGATCGGGACCCGTTTGCTCGCCATGTTGGACCTGTTCCCGCCCGGCGCGAAATCGTTATAGCTTTACTTCGGCTTCCAGTTCGCGAACCGGGCCAGATCGAGGCGCTCGAAGCTGGCCGCAGAGCGGGAGGCGATCGAGCTGCACGTCGGGCGCGGGCGGATTCTCCGCAGCAGAGTTGTGTCCATCGCGGCAGGTCACCTTCCCCGCGATCATCGCGACCGGAGTTCCGAGGCCGAGTGACACGAATCCCGCCCGACGCAAACTCCTCCGCCGAGCCGCAATCCCGGAACGACGTCATCCCATCCAGCGCGCGCATCTGTTGCGTGGTCCATGCATCCAGATTGCGGGAACCAGATCGACGTCGAACATCCGCGCCGGCCGCAATGCCAACGTGCCTCGATCTCCGACGCACACGGCGCGGCGCCGCGCGGGACGCGAGTTTCTTTCCTTCGGCCGGCTTGAGCAAAGACGACACGCGCGGAGAGAGGCCGAGCGGCAACGCTTCGCCGTCGTCGTCGAGCCGCCATTCCCCCGGTTCCCAAGCGCGCTCGTGAAGAATTTCGCCTCGGGGTCACTGCCTCGCTGAAGCTCACATTTCCCGAGATGGAACTTTTGTTGGTACCACGCGGCCGCCGAGGTCGGGAATGCAAACGTCACCCGGTCGGAAGCGCCCTTCGCACGGTTTCGCGAACTCGAGGTTCGTCAAGGGGCGTCAGGCAGGCGCTGCCGAGCGTCTCCCGATCGGACAGTCTAGCGTCGCCTTTTTCACGACCTGCGACGCTTTGCGATCTTGTGCCTGGGGCGCGAGGCGTGTACCGGTCGCTGGGAATCGCCCCCGCGAGGGCGCAAGCCACGCCGCGAATGGAACACCACGGCAAGGCCGTGCCATGACTCATTTTCCTCCGGGCCTGAGCGCTTCCCTTCCTCTGGGAGGCCCCGGGGCTCGACCCTCGAGCTCTTCGATGCGCCCACTGGCGCGGTTGACCTCTTTCGCGATCGCTGCATCGACCTCTTCCCTCCGCCCCGTCGGCGGCGGCGATGAACTCGCCAACTTTGCGACATCGGGCGCGAGACCCGAAATGAGAATCGCGTGATCCCCATCGGAATCGGCGCGAGCCCCATCTCAGGGTGCTCGGGAAGTACTCGACAGTGTTCACGGATTTGCAGATGGCTCCGGCGAAGCGTGCTGGCGAACGGGAACCGCCACTAACGACCGTCGCCGCCCTCCCGGCATAATGGTCGATATCCTTGGCATCGATCAGCGGCCGTTTCATGGATCCGCTCGTTCGCAGTCGCCTTTTGCGCAAAATAAATCTCCTCAATCCCAACGATTCGCGGCCGATCGTCGTGAGCGCGAAGCCGGGGATGCGAGGGATCGTCTCACGTAATTCACCGCCGCGAAGCCTTGGGAACGGTCACAGCGGGGCCGGCGGATGTCCACGATCGCCCGCTGGAGCGCCTCCTCGGCGACGTCGTCGTCCATCATGAAACTCCCGGCCATAAAGGTGGCAAACTGATTCAGAAGTCGAGCACCGTCTCGCTCCGCCGCGGGATTCCCGGAATCCCAGCGAAGTGGAAGATGTACACCATCCTGGGATCGGGGGCGGGCTTCGACTCGGCCGGCGCTCGTGTGCCCAGAAGTGCCAACAAAACGCCGACGAAACTCAGGTATGCACGATCTCATGGTTTTTCGCGCGCCTTGGTGCATGCGCGCGGCGTGTCGAGCCGTAGCGACGGCGCCCACGCCCGGTAGTTCATGGAAGAGCGCCGCCGGCCGCCCCCGCGCCCCCGCCCTCCGACGCCTCCGCGATTGCCTCTCCCCGGCCGCCGTCCCTATCTTCACGCCGCCTTCATATCTCCTGAACACCCCGAGCGCGCCGCATGTGGCTTCAGCAAGCGATCCGATGGTTCCTCCCCGAGGAGGCCAAGTTCTTCGACTTCATCAACGCGGCCTCCGAGGCGTCGCACTGGGCGGCCGAGCTCCTTCAGGAGCTCCTGAAGGCCACGAACCGTGACCAGCGCCAATCGCTCGTGGAGCGGATCCGCGACGCCGAGCACGACGGCGACAAGGCGATGAAGGACATGGCCGATGCCCTCGACCAGACCTTCGTCACGCCGTTCGACCGCGAGGACCTCTACACGCTCACCAACAAAATCGAGAGCGTGTCCGACATCATCTCGGCGACCGCAACCCACATATCGGTCCACCAGATGGATTCGATCCCCGACGGCTCGCGCGAGCTGGGCGAGCTGATCGTGAAGTGCACGCAACAATCCCGCGACGCGGCGCGGCTCCTCAACGATCACGGCCAGGCCGACAAGGTGCGCGCCGCCTGCCGCTCGCTCCACTACCTCGAGCACGAGGCCGATATCATCTTTCGGATGCGCCTCGGCGATCTCTTCGCGCGCGAGAAAGACGCGATCCAACTCATCAAACACAAAGAATTCCTCGAGGGGCTCGAGAACACCGTCGACCAGTGCGCGATGGTTGGGAACGCGATGGAAGCGATCTTGATCAAGAACGGATAGCGCGTGCCCCCGAGCTTCACGCTCCTCCTGCTCGTCGTCACGTTCGGGCTGGTCTTCGATTTCCTGAACGGCTTCCACGACACGGCGAACGCGATCGCCACGGTCGTCTCGACGGGGTGCTCCGCCCGCGCACCGCGGTCCTGATGGCGGCGGTGCTCAACATCGTCGGCGCATTGTTTGGAACCGCCGTCGCCACCACGATCGGCCGCGACACGATCGATTCGGCGGTGGTGACCCAAACGATGGTCGTCGGCGCGCTCAGCTCCGCGATCTTCTGGAACGTCTTTACTTGGTATTTCGGGATTCCGTCGTCGTCGTCCCACGCGCTGATCGGCGGCCTGATCGGCGCCACCTGGGTCTCGGCGGGGCGCGAGCACATCAAAGGGGCCGGCGTGGAAAAGATGGTGACCGCGCTCGTGGTGAGCCCGCTCGCCGGCTTCTTCGGCGCATTCTTGGTGATGGTGGCGCTCACCTGGGCGGTGCGCCGCGTGAGCCCACAAAAAGTGAATACCATCTTTCGGCGACTCCAGCTCCTCTCGTCGGGATTCATGGCATTGTCCCACGGCGGCAACGACGCCCAGAAGACGATGGGCGTGATCACGATGGCGCTCGTGGTCTACGCGGCGGACCCGACGACCTCCTCGGCGAGCGGCGAGTTCCACGTGCCGGTGTGGGTCGTGGTCGCGTGCGCCATCTCGATGGGCTTCGGCACCGCGTGCGGCGGCTGGCGGATCATCCACACGATGGGCTCGAAGATCTTCAAGCTGCGGCCGATCCACGGCTGCGCCGCCGAGACGACGGCGGCGCTCGTCATCACCGCGGCGACCCACGCGGGCTTCCCGGTCTCGACGACCCACTTGCATCACCTCCGCGATCATGGGGGCGGGGCCACGACCCGCCTCTCGGCGGTTTCTTGGGGAGTCACGCGCCGTATTCTGTGGGCTTGATCCTCACCATCCCCATGTGCGCGCTCCTGGGCGCCGGCTTCTACTGGGCCATCCACGCGGCCGGGCTCTGAACCGCCCGGCGCGGATCCTGGGATCGCGCCGATCGTTGGGATCGCGCTCGCGGCGCTCGCCGCCTGCGGCACGCGCGTCGGGCAGCTCGTCGAGGATCCGTGGCCGCGCCTCCCCGATAAGTGGGATACGGTGCCGCGCCCCGAGCGCTTCGACCGCGACGGCGCCGCGCTCGTCTCCTTCACCGGCGGCTTCCGCGTCGAGGCGCAGGCGCTCCTCCCGGGTGTGATCTCGGTGCGCGTGGCGCGCGGCAACTTCGATCCGATGCCCTCCGCCGCCCTCGCGCCGGGGTGCGCCCCACGCTCGCGACTTCGCCGAGCGCCGTCGAGGCGGCCGCGCTCGAGGCGACCGCGCGCCTCCACTTTCCCACTCTTCCGGCCGACCATCCGCGCGCGTGGCGCTGGTTCCTCCCGCTCGAACCCAACGAAACGATCGTTGGGCTCGGCGAGCGCCCCGGCTCGATGCTCCAGCGCGGGCGGCGCGCGGTGATGTGGAATAGTGACAATTTCTCCTATGGGCCCGACGCGGAGCGCCTCTACCAGTCGATCCCCTTCTGGATCACGATCCGCCGCGGCCGCGCTCGCGGGATCTTCATCGACGACACCCATCGGGTCGGCTTCGACGTGGGGCGCAAGCGCGAGGCGGTCTTCGAGGCCGCCGCCGAGGATGGCGATTTCCAGGTGTATTGGCTCGAAGGCCCCACGGTGCGCGAGGTGGTGGAGCGCTTCGCCGCGCTCACGGGGCGCCCGCCGCTTCCGCCGCTCTGGGCGCTCGGATACCAACAATGCCGCTGGAGCTACGCCACCCAGGATTGGGTCGAGCGGGTCGCGCGCGGCTTCCGCGAGCCGCACTCCGTGCGACGTCCTCTACACCGACATCGACTACACCGAGGGCTTCCGGTCGTTCACCGTGAGCTGCGAGCGCTTCCCAACTTTCCGGGGATGATCGCCGGCCTCGGAAAGTTGGGATTCCGGATCGTCTCCATCGTGGATCCGGGGCTCAAGGTGGATCCGGCCTGGAGCGTTTACGCGGACGGCGCCGCGCGCGGCTACTACGTCAAGAATCCCAAGGGGGCCGATTGGGTGGGAACTGTGTGGCCGGGGGCTTCGGTCTTCCCCGATTTCACCCGCCCCGAGGTGCGCGAATGGTGGGGTTCGCTCTACGCGCCGCTCGTCGAAGCCGGGGTGGCCGGATTCTGGAACGACATGAACGAGCCCTCGGTCTTCGACGGCCCCTGACAAGACGATGGCGGAGGAGGCGCGCCACGAGGGGATGGGTGGCGGCTCCCATGCCAAGTTTCACAATATTTATGGCATGCTGATGGCGCGCGCCACGCGCGAGGGAATCCAAAGATTACGCCCCGAGTCGCGCCCGTTCGTCCTCACGAGAGCCAACTATGCCGGAGGCCAACGATACGCGGCGACCTGGACCGGCGACAACTCGGCCCGCTGGCCCGAGTTGAAGCGCTCGATCGCGATGACGCTCAATCTTGGTCTTTGCGCCCAGCCGTTCGCGGGGCCCGACATCGGCGGCTTCAACACCAATATGGAGGGGGCGGCTCGCCGTTCGCCGACGTGACCCCGAGCTCCACGCGCGCTGGCTCGAGTTCGGCGCGCTCCTTCCCGATCGCGCGCTCCCACACGATCAAGGATTCGATGGACCGCGAGCCGTACGCCTACGGCGAGCCGTGGACCTCGATCAACCGCGCGTCGATCGAGCGCCGCTATCGTTTGCTTCCGTATTTGTACACTCGCCGCGGAAGCCCACGAAACGGGGGCTCCCATCGCGCGCCCGCTGCTCTGGATCGCGGCCGACGACGACGCGGCGATCGCGTGCGAGGACGAGTTTATGTTGGGAGACACATTGTTGGTGGCGCCCGTCGTCGAGCCCGACGCGGCGACCCGCTCGGTCTATCTCCCGGCCGGGACCTGGTATCCCTTCGATCCCAACGATGTGCGCCACGTGGAGCCGATTGAGGGGCCGCGGCGGATCACGGTCGACGCGCCGGTGGGGCGCCTCCCGATGTTCGCGCGCGCCGGCGCGATCGCTTCCCAACGAAGCGCCGCGGCAGAACACCAACGATAAGGGAGACGGGCTCCTGGTGATCGACGCGTTCGCGGGGTCGGGGAACTCGTCCTGTACGAGGACGCCGGCGAGGGGCTCGGCTTCGAGCGGGGCGAGCTCGCGCGGACCCCATTTGGCGTCGCCACCGCCGGCGGGAAGACGCGCGTCTCGATCGAGGCGCGCGAGGGCTCGTGGCGCCCGCCGGCGCGCAAGATCCGCGTCCGACTCCACACGCCGAAGGGGATCACGGAGACGACCGTGGAGGACGACGGCGCCGCCCACGACCTCCTCGAATCCCAGTGGTAGAGTCGGCCCCCCGAAAACCCATCGAGCCGAGCCCAACCATGTACCGAATCCTTGCTATCGCCGCGATCGCGTGCGTCTCGTCGGCCGCCGCGTGCACCCACGAGACGAAAGCCAACAATCCGAGCGCGGACGCGGGCGCGCAGAAGCCCGCCGCCGCCGATCCCAAGAAAACCGACGCTGCCCTCGATCCCAAGAAAGTCGAGTCGTCGACCGGGATCACCTTCGACGTCCCCGAGGGGTGGAAGCGGATCCCGCCCAAGACCAATATGCGGGTCGCCGAGCTCACTCCGCCGCGCGCCGAGGGGGACACCGACGAGGGCAATCTGGTCGTCACCTATTTCGGCGGCGGCGCCGGCGGCTTCGAAGCCAACTTGGATCGTTGGGCCGGCCAGATGACCAAGGCCGATGGCACAGCGCTCGGCCGCGAGGATGCCAAGATTCGCGATTTCGCCTACTCGGCGGCGGGGAAAGCCAAGATTGTGGAGTTCGAGGGCAACTTCGACGATCCGGGGATGGCGTCGCGCCTCCCGATCAAGTTCAGCAATGCCAAGCTGGTGGTCGCGGCGGTCGAGCGCGAGGACGGAACCTACTATTTCAAGCTCGTGGGCCCGGCGAAGAGCATCGCGGCCGCGGTGCCGGGCTTCGAAGCGCTCCTGAAGTCGATCAAGTTCACCAACTAAATGACGCGGCGCGGACCCGCGTCTCCGCGGGCCCGCGCCGTTATTGTTGGGATACGCCGTTACGCGACGCTGCCGCGCCGCAGGATTCCGTCGGCGGCGCGCCGCGAGGCGTCGTCGCTCTCGAGCCCGCCGGCGAGCATCATCTCGCGCACCGCCTCGAGGATCTTCCGGCGGCCATCCATCGCCTGCTGGAGGCGCTCCTGGTGGGCGCGGTAGGTCTCGGCGATCTCGCGGTACGAGCGAACCCTCGACCGCGTCTTCGGGCCGAGCGGCGTCGGCTCGAGCCGCATCCATCCGAATCTCCTGAACCCGCTGTTGCTCAACGGGGTGGCGCGCATCGGAGGGCGCCTGGGCCCGGTCGGCCCGGTCGGCTCCACGCCCCTGGTTGCCCGCACGATCAACGCTTTCGAGTGCCATGATTTGCTCCGGTGCGGTTCGCCCGCCCCGTGACTCTCGCCACGTAGGGGAGGACCGCGAAAGGATTGTCGGATGGGCCCCTCGACCCCTTGAGCGTGGAGGAAAGATTTTCGGGGTGCGCCGGCGCCGCGCGCTTGCGGGGGCGCCCGCCCCAGAATCCGGCCACCATGCGGGCCACTGCCCTCGCTTCGCTCCTCGCCGCGCTCGCCGCCGCTTCGCCCGCGGTCCTTGCGGCCGCCCCCAGGGACCTCCGGCGATCCCGCCGCTCCCGAGCCAGAGCGCCCGAACGCAACGATACGCAATCGAGGCGCGGCTCGCCGACGACCTGACGCACCTCTCCGGGAGCGAGCGGATCGAGTTCACCAATCTTTCGCCGGGGCCCGTCGACCGGCTCGACTTTCATTTGTATTGGAACGGCTGGCGCAACACCCAGGCGACTTGGCTCCGCGAGCAGTCGCGCGGGGCGGGCGCCGCGCCGATCGCAAGGTCCACCAGGACAGCTACGGGGCGATCGACGTGTTGATGATGCGCCTCACGGCGCGCGGTAAACGCCAAGAAAACGGCCCGCCGAAGCTCGAGCAGCCGATCGAATTGTTGGGAAAGGCGAAGTTCGCCGCCCCCGACGACGGCAACCCCGACGACGAGACGGTCCTCTCGGTGCCGCTCGGCGAGCCGCTCCCCCGGCGAATCGTTGGTGTTGGAGCTGAAGTTCGAGTCGGTGGTGCCGCGGGTCGTCGCGCGCACGGGGCGCAAGGACGATTTCCTCTTCGTGGCCCATTGGTATCCGCAGCTCGGAGTCTTCGAGCGGCGCCCCGACGGCACCTGGGACTGGAATTGCCACCAATCCCACGCGAACACCGAGTTCTTCGGCGAGTTTGCCAACTATGACGTGACCCTCACCCTCCCTTCCAAGTACGACGGAAAGGTGGGGGCGACCGGGTCGATGGTGGAGGGGCCCACGCGCGTCGGCGACGCCGTGCGCTACCGCTTCGTCCAGGACGACGTCCACAATTTCGCCTGGACCGCCGATCCCAACTATGTCGTGGAGAAGCGGCGCTTCGACGCGGAGGAGGCGGAGCGCGATCCCAAGTATGCGGCGGAGCGGGAGCTCGTGCGCGCGGCGACCGGCCTCCCGATGGAGGAGCTGCGGCTGCGCGACGTGGACATGACCCTCCTCCTCCAGCCCGAGCACGCCGACCAGGCGGCGCGCCACTTCCGCGCGGCGATCGAGGGGCTTCGTTGGTATGGCCTCTGGTATGGGCGCTACCCGTACGCGAGCCTCACGATCGTCGACCCGCGCTGGGGAGCGGCGCCGGCGGGATGGAGTACCCGACCCTCTTCACGGCCGGCACGCAGATCGGCTCGTCGCCGCGCAGCCACAACCCCGAGGGGTCACGATCCACGAGTTCGGACACCAACATTTCTACGGATTGTTGGGATCCAACGAGTTCGAGAACGCGTGGATGGACGAGGGGCTGAACACCTACAGCACGGCGCGCACCCTCGCGAAGGCCTACCCCGACGAGTGGATCCAGACGCCGCTCGCGCGGCGCGAGTTCGACGGGCGGCCGCTGCTCACCGCGGCCGAGCCGCCGACGGCGCTCGCGCGCCTCCTCACGCTCCAGGCGCTCGCCCCGCCGACGCTCCGCATCGAGCCCTCGATTCCCATCTTTCCGTCCGACGCGGCGCTTCGTTGGTATCGCGAGCTCCCCTTTCTCAACTATGTGCCGGTGCGCCGGCCGGCGGTCGACGGGCAGCGCGAGCGATACTTGTCATCGGGTTACAAGAAGGACCGGATGGACCGCCCCTCGTTCCTCTCGGTCGACGGCGAGGCCTATGGCCACAATTCCTATTACAAGCCGGCAATGGCGCTCCACACGCTCGAGCGGATCGTCGGCCCCGCGGGGTGGGCGCGCGCGATGCGCGCCTACGCGGCGCGATTCCGCTTCCAGCACCCGCGCCCCGAGGATTTCTTCGACACGCTGATCGAGTTCGGCGGCGCCGAGTTCGACGGCGCGCGCCTCTCGCGCTTCCTCCAGCAGGTCTTCAATGGCTCCGATGGTTTGGATTACGGCGTCGCGTCGGCCTCGAACCGCGAGCTGACGCCGGCGGCCGGCTGGTTCGGCCACGGCGCCGACCGAAAGTTGGTATCAGGGGAGGGCCGCGGCGCAGGATCCGAAGGACACCAAGAAACTCTACGAGGCCGAGTTCGTCGTGAGCCGCAAGGGGAGGTGACCTGGCCGGTCCTCGTCGAGTGGAAGCGCGAGGGGAAACGACCTCGCAAAAAGAAGTGTGGGATGGCGCCGAGCGCTGGTGGCGCAAGCAGCTCCCGGCCGGCGGCAAGCTCGAGTGGGTGAAGGTCGACCCCGAACGCAAACTCTGGCTCGACGAGGACTTCTCCAACAATACGTTTCACCTCGAGGGGAGGGGCGCCCCGCGCTGCGGTGGACGCTCCGCGCGCTGCTGGGGGTCCAAACCCAACTTTCCTACTTCGGGAGCATTCGGTGAAGAAGGCCATTCTCTCGGCCTTCGGCTCCATGGCCTTCGCCGCGACGCGCGGCCGCGTATTGTTGGCATTGCTCCTGGCCTCGCTGGCGCTCGCGCTCCCCTCGGTGCTGCTCTTCGGCGACGCGGTGCGCGCCTACGCGAACCACCGCGCCGACCCGATCCCCTTCGCCTCCGAGATCGACTTCACCGCGTGGTTCGACCTGCGCCGCGACCTCCAGCCCGCCGCGCTCGCGCTCGCGTTCTCGGCGCTCGGCGCCTTTTTGTTGGGAATCTTCTCCGCCGGCGGCTGGCTCGAGGTCCTTTCGAACCGCGAGGGACGCCCCGGCTTCCGCGTCTTCGCGGCCGGGGCGGGCGGGCGCTTCGTGCGATTCTTGCGTTTGAGCGTCCTCGCGCTCGCCGCGATCTTCGGCGCGCGGGTGCTCTGCTACGGCGCGCCCTCGCTCGCGCTCCAGCGGGTCCTCTCCGGCGGCACCGGCGAGCTCTCCGACTTCCCCAACGAAACGGCGGTGCGCTATTTCAGATTGTGGCGTTCGATCGCGTTCGCAGGGTGCGTGGCGTGGATCGTGCTGGTCTCCGATCTGTCGCGCGCGGCGCTGGTCGTGCGAGGCGGCCGCTCGGCGATCGTCGCGGCGGCGCGCGGCCTCATCCTCTTTCTGCGCAATCCCTCTCGTCGGCCGCCGCGGCCGGGGTCCCCTTCGCGATCGAGCTCGCCTTTTTGTGGGAATCGCCTGGCTCGCCGACCGCGCCTCCGAGGGGAAGCCAACGATCTGAACCTCGCGGCCCTATTCTTGGTGACCCAGCTCGCGGTCGTGGCGCGCGAGGTCTGCCGCGCCGGCCGCCTCGGCGCCCTCCTCGCGCTCGCCGAGGCCGACGACGACGCCCGCTTCGAGCGCCGCTACGGCAAGCAGGCCGATCCGATCCTCGCCGCGGCCGGCGGCGCGATGACCGACGAGTACGAGGGATAGCTGGGCGCGCGGCGCGCCGCCGATCCCAACTTTCCTCAACGCAACAAAACGAGCTCGATCACCGCGGAGCGCTCCGCCTGCGCCGCCGACGCGAAGGCCCCCGCGATGCTTTCTTGGTGAGCGAGGTGAGCGAGACGCGGTCGGCGGGCCACTGCATCGTGTCGGTCAGGATCCGCTCGAGGAGCGCGAGGCGCTTCAGCTGCAGCTCGATCGTGTCGCGGCACTCCCCCGCCGGCATCTTCGCGCGCGCCGCGGTCCCCGACAGAAGGATGTCCTTGTGGAACTTCTTCGCCGTCTCCAGCAGCTTGCCGAGGTATTTGTTGGCTTTCTCCGTCGGGCGCGATGTGTTGGGTTCGAAGAGCCACTGCGCCGGGAGGGTGATCACCACGCCCCGCTCGTCGAGCCTGTGCGTGGGCTCGCCGGACTTCTCGAGATCCTCGACGAGGTCGCGGCTCAGGAACTCGTACACGGTGGTCGCCTCGCGAACCCACTGATCCATGTTGCCGACGGCGCCCCCCGTCCGCGTGTTGCCGCCGTCGATCGCGCGCGAGCCGCTGAAGACCCCCGCCTCCTTCGTGCCGCCCGAGCCGGCGTAGTGCATCGCGAAGCGCACCGACTGGGAGACTTGCTTGGCTTTGCGCGAGTTGAGGTCGGAGACCGCGTACATCACCACGAAAAACGCGAAGAGGAGCGTGATGAAGTCCGGCGTACGACACGAGCCACCGCTCGTGGCTGACGTGCTCCTCTTCGTGACCCTTTTCTTGGGCATCGTATGCCTGGAGTTGTCTATTGTTGGTGTGAACTATTATTAGCTTTACGCGCCGCCGATCACTTCTTCGCGGCGGCCTTCGCTGCCATCTCCGCCGCCGCCTTGGGGTCGAGCTGCATCACGTACCCATGGAGCCGCTTCTTCATGATGCTCGCGTTCACCCCTTCGATGATCGCGCAGACGCCGTCGATGACCATCGCCTTCTCGAGCGCCTCGAGATGGACCTTGCGCTTTAGTTTGCTTCCGAGCGGGAGGAAAAGGATGTTCGCCGATCCCACTCCGTACACCGTCGCCACGAAGGCCACCGCGATCCCCGGCCCGAGTTTGCTGGGATCGTCGAGGTTCTCCATCACGTGGATGAGCCCGAGGACGGCTCCCAGGATTCCCACACATGGCGCGTAGCCGCCGGCGGTCTCGAAGAGCTTGGCCCCTTCCAGCGCCTGCTTGTCCTCGAGCTCCACGTCGGCCTCCATCAAACCCCTCAAATCCGCTGCCGACACGCCGTCGACCGCGTGCTCGAGCGTGCGCGCGAGGAACGGATCCTTGATATCCGCGATCTTCGACTCGAGCGCGATCAACCCCTCGCGCCGCGAGAGCGCCGCCAATTCCGCAATTGCTCGAGCGTGTGGCCGAGCTCCACTTTCTTGTCGAAGAAAGCTTGCTTTGCCATCTTCACGCCGCGCACGAAGTCGGCCATCGTGCAATGCACCAGGCACGCGCCGATGGTTCCCCCACCACGATGATGAACGCGGTGAGTTGCATGAGCGAGCCGGGGTGTCCTCCCTCGAGGATCTGTCCCAGCACGATCATGCCGATGGCGGTGATGACCCCGCCGATGGTGGCCAAGTCCATGTCGCGACGCGCTCTCCCTCTTTTGTAGATTATCCGCGGCTCCGCCCGCGGCGCCCTCTTCCAGGCGATCATCGTCCAAGCGACGAGGCGGGTTTGAGCCGATCCCTCCCGCGCGCAACTTTCCGAATACCACCTTTGTGATGGAAAACTTTTCTTGGTGAACCCTCTCGCCCGATTCCTCCTCCGGTACGCCGACGCCGCGCAACGGGCGAAGGGCGATCCGCGCGCCGGCGCGCGCGCCGTCCGGATGGCGGCGCGCCTCGCCCCGCGCGATCCCGAGGTGGCGCGGGCGCGCGCCGAGCGGGAGCGGGAGGCGGGGCGCGCCGCCGAAGGGGAGCGGATCCTCCGCGACTCGCTCGCCCTCGCCCCCGAGGCGCCGGCGCGGCGCGCCGCGCTGGGCTCCTACCTGTCGCGGGTGGGGAAGACCAACGAAGGGATCGAGCTCCTCGAGCGGGCCCACGCGGCCGATCCCAACATTCTGGAGTCGCGGCTCGAGCTGGCGCTCGCCCTCGCCTCGGCCGGGCGCCACGCCCAGGCCGAATCCCACCTATCCGCGATCCTCGAGCAGCGCCCGCGCGATCCCGATCTCCGCGGCTACCGTGCCTATCTGTACCATCGGCTCGGGCGGCGCGCCGAGAGCGAGTCGGAGTTCGCGCGCGCGCTCGCCGACGCGATCCCGAGCGACCGCGTCTACGCGTGGCGGGCGATCCTCCTCGCCGAGAATGGCAAGAAAAACGAGGCCGCCGAGTCGCTGCGTGCCGGGCTCGCCGCGTTTCCCAACTCCACCCGTTTGCTTGGGGATTACGCGCGCTTCCTCGCCGAGCAGGGGGCACGGCGGAGGCGGAGGATCTGCTGAAGAAATCGCTCTCGATCCAGCCCGCCGATCCGCTCGCGCTGGCCACGCTGGGATCGTTGCGTTCGCGCGGCGATAGCAACGAAGGGGAGGTGTACTTCCGCTACGCGCTCGCCATCGATCCGGCGCACGAGCCGTCGCTCGCGGGTCTCCTCAAGATCCTCGACCGCGAGGGGCGGAGTGAGGAGGCGCTTTCTTGGGTTCGGAGCGCCGCGGCCCATCCGGCGGCCACGGGGCGGGTCCTCTGCCTCGTCGCGGCGCGATTCGCCGACGCGGGGGCAGCCGAGGATGCCAAGAAAGCGCTCGCGACCGCGGCCGAGCGCGAACCCAACGATCCGGCGGTGGCGCTTGCCTACGCCGACCGGCTCCTCGACCTCGGCGACCGGAAGGAGGCGGAAGATGTGGTATCGGCGCGCGCTCGACCACGGCGCCGCCGAGCCGCGGATCCTGGCGAGGGTGGCCGCGGCGCGGCTCGAGGTTAGGGCGCGCCGCCGAGGCGGCCGAGCTCGCCGACCGCGCGCTCGCCCTCGATCCGCGCTGCGTCGGCGCCCTCGGTGTGCGCGCGGCGCGGCTCGCCGCCGAGGGGAAGATCGAGGAGGCGCTCGCGATTCGTAAGCAAACATTACAGATCGAGCCCGACAACGCGGCCGCCCACCTCGACACTGCCGATCTGTTGGCTCGCCTCGAGCGCTACGAGGACGCGCAGATCGAGGTCCAGGTCGCCTCCCGCTTGAACGCCTCGGGAGCGCTGCTCGCCGACTATGCCACAATTCTTCTGTCGCAGGGGCGCGCGCCGTTCGGCGTGGCGGTGCTGACCGACCTCGTGCGCGAGGGGCGCGGCGGCGCGCGCGTGCGCTTCGTCTTCGCCCATTTGTTGGCCGCGACCGGCAAGGGCGACGACGCGCGCTCCCACCTCGCCGCCGCGCTCGAGGCCGAAGAGCGCGGGCGCCTCGACCGCCCGCTCCTCGCCGAGGCGCGCGAGCGGGTCGTGCGCGCCGTGGATCCCGTATTCGTGGGATTGGCCGGAGAGCAATGAAGCGTCGTCCATTCCAAGTTTGTCGCGCGACAAACTTGGGAATGGTGCCTGACCCTTCACATCCGCACGACGTTCAGCTCCCCGCCTTGAGGTCGAGCGGGGTGCGGCGCACCTCGCGCTTCGCCGAATACAACACCAACGTTCGCGCGGTCTCCTCGACGGCCACCACCTCGGAGGTCCCCGAGGTGATCTTGGCGCGGTTGGTCCCCCAGGTCATCTCGCCGTTGAAGGTGGTGACCTGCATCTCCTTGCCGTCGGCGTCGAGGATCGAGAACGAGTCGGCCTCCCCGCTGCCGTCAGCTCGATCTTCAGGTGGCAACGCAACAATACGACGATGCGCATCGCGTCGGGGTGCGCCGCCTCGGCGACCGATTCGCCCGCGGGGACGATCGACGGCGACGAAGCCCACACATGGACCCCATCGCGCGCCACGTCGTGGAACTCGAAGCGGCCGTCGGCGCCGGTGCTGACGGGGCCGAGCGACCCGCCCCCGACGAATAGCTGCCTCTCCCCATGCTGATCACGAAGGTGTTGCGCTGCACCGTGATCTCGATTCCCGGCACCGGTTTCCCACTTTTGTCCACGACGATCCCCGCCACCTTGTCGAGGACGTCGGACCCCGCGACGGTGATTTGTGCGTTCGAGGTGCCGGCGGGCGCATCGGCCTTCGCCACCGCGAGGGTCCGCGGGTCCAGCGCGCCGACCCGGTAGGTCCGCGCCTCGAGGCCACGGATCTTGAAGCGCCCCTCCTTGTCGGCCTTGACCGCCGGTGCGGTCCCACCGCCGGCCATGAGGCACTCGAGGACGAGCGGTTGCCACGTTTCGTTGGCAAACCAGGTCGCGTCGTCGATCCACACGTGCGCCTCGGGGATCGGCTTTCCGTGGGAATCGATCACGGTCCCCGCCAAATCTTGGCATTCGGCGCCGAGCTTCAATACCAACGAATCGGGCCAGGTGGCCTTGTCCCCCTTCTCCACGGCGCGCACCTCCTGGTACGCGGGTTGGAAGCCGGCCTTCACCGCCATGATCCGATGGGTGGTCCCTTTTCCCAACATAAGGACGAAGCGCCCCGACGAGTCGGTTGTGGCGCTCCCCTCGGCGCCGGCGGCGACGCGCGCCCCTCGACAGGGCGCCCCTCGCGGTCCACGACGATCCCGGCGGTGCAATCGTCGGCGACGCGCACGCGCTTCAATCCCAACGATAGGGTCCAGTCGCTCGCGACGGGGCCGCGGCGCGCAGGGTCTCGAATCCGGCGCAGGTGACCTCGAGGCGCGCGCCGACGATTTGTGGGATCTCGCGCATCTCGAAGGCGGCGCGCGCGTCGCACTCGCACTTCCACGATCGATCCGACGACGCGTCGAGGATCTCGCGGAAGCGCCCGCGGAATCCATCGGGGAGGAGGAGGCGGATCGCGGCGGTGGGGAGCGCAATGTTTGCCTCGTCGTGGACCGTGCCGCCGATCCCAATTTCCGGCGCCACGATGAGGACCGCCTCGGGGCGCGAAGCCCCCTCCTGCGCGTAGCCCTCGAGCACGGTGATGTAGGAAGCGGACACTACCTCGAGCCGCCCCGTCACCGGCGGGACGCGGATCGTGAAGGCGCCGCGGTCGTCGGTCACGGCGACGGCGTCGTCGTCGGGGCGGAGGCGGCGCGCTCATCCTTGGCATTCGCCCCCGAATCCAAACGAAAACGGATCTGGATCCCGGCGATCGCGCGCGAGTCGCAATCGAGGACCCGCCCGCTCAAGCGGTCGGAGACGGCGAGCGCCGTTCCCTGCGCCGGCGCCGACGCGGCGGAATTGTTGGGTCGCGATTCCGATAGTTGGGTTTCGGCGCGGGCGCCGCCGGCGGCCTTCTGCTCCGTGGGCGACGCGACCGCCATCGGCGCGGCGCCGGCCCCTTCGCGGCCGGCGCGAGCCCGGGCGCATCGCCGCCCCCGAGATCTCCCGAGTCTGCCACCACAGAACCGCCACGAGCTGCGGCCGCCGCGGCCGCCCCCACGATCAACTTGGCTTTCACGAGCGTCGCTCCGATAGTTGGGATTCCGATGCGGGGGCGGCGAGGAGCCCCGTCGCCACGATGGCCCAGGTGCCCCGCGCGCCGTAGCGCGTGTCGAGCCGCGCGCGGAGCTGGGCGAGGGCGCGCGCGAGGCGCGTGTGGACGGTCGCGCAGCGGCACGCCGTCGAGCGCGGCGATCTCCTTCGGCGAGAGCTCCTCGAAGAAACGCAACAATACGACGCGCCGGTAGGGCTCCTCGAGCTGCAGCACGACCCCAACGATCTCGCGCTGGATCGCGGCGCGCTCGACCAGGTCGAGGGTGGAGGGCGTCGACTCCCGGCGCGACGAGCGCTCCTCGCGCGCGGCGCGGCGCGCCTCGCCGCGGAAAGTTTGCTTTGCGAAGTTGCGCGCCACCGCCGCGAGCCACCGGCGGAGCGGCCGCCCCGGCTCCGGGGGCGCTCCATCGCCACCGCGAGCGTTTCTTGGGAAACGTCCTCGGCGAGCCCCGGGTCGCGCACGAGCTGGCGCGCGAGCCGCCGGATCCAGTCCAGGTGCTCGAGGAGGCGGTCGGGAGAGTTGGCTTTGCTGTCCACGTCTTGGATTCGTTCCAAGACCACTATGCCGCCCCCGCCGATTTTTTCAGGTGGAGGCCGGCAGCTCCGCCCCCGCCGCGCTCACGGCCGGACCACGAGCGCCTTCCCCGGCTTCGGCTCGATCGGCACGCGCCGGACTTCCTTGCGATCGCGGAAGAGGACGAGGGTGCGCGCGCTCTGGTCGACGGCCACCACCCCCGAAACGCCATCGTGGAGGGCGAACCAGGGCGCGGTGGATCGTTGGTTTCCCTCGAAGACATTGATCATCAGCGTTTTCCCGTCGGCGTCCTGGACTTGGAATCCGTCGATCTCCCTCGTCCTTGCGGAGCAGCTCGACTTTTAGGTGGCATCGCTCGGATACCACGATTCGCAGGTCGTCGGCGCGCTCGACGCCGGCGAGGCTCACCGGCTTGGGCACGATCGCGTCGCCGCGGATCCGCAGCCCCCACATTCTTGGCAAGCGCGCCGAGGGAGAAGCGCCCCTTCTCGTCGGTGCGCACCGACCGCTCCTCGCCGCCGCCGTCATAGGATAGGTGGCTGTCGTCGGACTCCGACAGGCTGAGGAGAAAGGTGGTGATCTCGGGGGAAACCGCCAAATCCGCCATCGGCTTCCCGTCCTGGTTCACCACGATTCCGGCGACCCGCTCGCGCACCTCCCCTTCGGCATCGTGAGCACCACGTCGTCAACGCCTGCGGGGACGGGCTCCGAGCGCGCCACGAAGAGCGTGCGCGGGTCCATCGCTTCCAAAGAATAGGGCTGGTCGAGCAATCCCAAGAATTCGAAGCGCCCCTCGCCGTCGGCGGATGTCAAGAATCCGTGGGTGCCGCCGGCCACCGCCTCCTCGACGACGAGGATGTGGTCGTCGACCGTGCCAAGATAGCGGGCATTGGCGAGCCAGACCTGCGCGCGCGGGATGGGGGCGCCGTCGGGGGCGAGGACCTTCCCATGAATCGAGAGGGCCGCCCCCGCGAGGCGCATCACCAAGAATCCGGGCCACCCGTCGGCCCCCTTGCGGATCGTTTGCTTCGCGGGGAGGAAGCCCGGCGCGACGGCGGTGAGGGTCGCGTCGCGCCCGTCGCCGCGGAGGATCTGGAAGCGGCCGTCGCGATCGGTGCGGACGAGCGAATCTTGGCAAGAGACGTAGGCGCGGTCGACCGGCGCGCCGGTCGGGTCGACCACCTGCCCCGCGATCGCCCCCGCCGCCGGCACCGCGCGGGCGAGGCGCAACACCAATTGGTGATTGCTCGCGGCGGGCTCGGCGATCGACGCGGGGATCCAGCCTTCGCGCGAGGCCGCGAGGCGCGCGCCGTCAGATTTGTGGGATTCGCGGGAGGGAGAAGCGCCCCGCGGGGTCGGTCCGGGAGCTCCAGCTCCTTGCCAACGAAAGTCGAGGACCTCGCGGAATCGCCGCCGGAAGCCCCCGGGGGCGAGAGGGCGACGTCGGCGTCGGGCATCGGATTGCCGCGGTCGTCGACCACGACCCCCTCGAGGCGGATCGCCGGCGCGACGACGACCACGGGCTCCCCGTGCGCATGTCCGCCGGAGACGCTCCCGGAGAGGACCGTCGCGTGCGACTCGCTCGCCGACTCGAAGCTCGCCGGTCGCGCCGCGCGCGATCTCGAGGTCGAAGGCGCCGTCCTCGGCGCTGAGGACGGATAGTTGGGGTTCGGGCTCGGCTTCCCCAACTTTCGATACGGCGCGCGCGAGCCGGATCGGATGGGCCGCCGCGGGGCGGCCGGCGCAGTCGACGACCCGCCCGCGGATCTTCCAGCAGCTGCCGCCGATGGTTGGCTTTCGCGGCTCGCCGCGGGCTGCGCCGCGGCGAGCGGCGCCGGCGCGCGCCGGCCGCCTGCGCGCGGCGGCGAGTCCGCGCCCTCCTTCGCACCCGCCGCGCGCGCCGCCTCGGCCGTCGCGGCCGCCTGCGGCGTGAAGGCCGTATGCATCCTTTGCTTCGGCGCTTCGCTGGTCATGGTCAGCGCCAACGCAACCGCGAGCGCCGCGCCCGCGACGCCGGCCAACACCAATTTTGTATTCACGAGAGTCGCTCCGATGGGAAAGTTGGGAATGGGGATCGGGACCTCGGCGAGCGGGACGAGCGCCGCCATCCAGGCGCCGCGGTCGCCGCGCCACGCCGTGTCGAGCTCGAGGCGCACCCGCTCGAGCCCGCGCGCGATCCGCGTGCGCACGGTGGCGACGAGGGACCTGGCTGCGCCGCGCGATCTCGCGCGGGGCGAGGCCGTCGAAGAAACGCAACATCAGCGTCGTGCGGTAGGGCTCCTCGATCCGCGCGAGGGCGGCCACGACTTTTTGGTGGGTTTCGAGGCGCGAGGCCACATCGGCCGCCGAGGGCACCGCCTCCTCGCGCGCCGCCCTCCGCTCCCGCTGCTCGCGCCGCGCCGAGCCGCGCCGCGCGCGCGATGCCAGGTTTCGCGCCACCGACGCGAGCCAGCCGCGCATCGAGCTCCCGGGTCGGGGCGCCGCTCGAGCGCCGCCATCATTGTGTTTTTGCGCGAGGTCGGCCGCGTCGTTGGTTTCCGCCATCAGGTGGCGCGCGAGCCCCGCCATCCACGACGCCTCGGCGAGGAGCGGCTCGGGATCGCGATGGGGCATCGAGGGCATGGCGTTGCAGAGGACTTCCCGCCCAGCCGGAATCTCGATTCACGCGGGGGGCGCGCCCCGGCCAGGCTACACGCCGCCCCGGGGGCAACCTCGCCTTTGACAACGCGGACCGAGTCCTCTACCACCCGCCCCATGAAGCTCCGTGAGATCGCGACCCGTCTGGGCGGCGAGGTGGTCGGCGACCCCGACGCCGAGATCGCGCGCCCGGGGAAGATCGAGGACGCGAAGGCGGGCGAGATCACGTTCCTCTCGAATCCCAAGTATGAGACCTTCCTCGCGGGGACGAAGGCGACGGCGGTGATCGTCTCGCGCGGCCTCGATCACCACAAATACAAGGCGCCGGGGCGCTCGTTCGTCGTGGTGGCCGACGCTTATGTGGGATTCATGATGTGCCTCAAGGCTTTCGAGAGCGGCGTGCGGCCGTTCCCGCGGGGATCCACCTGACCGCCGTCATCGCCGAGAGCGCAAAGTTGGGATCGGGGGTCTCGGTCGGCGCGCTGTGCGTGGTGGGCGAGCGGGTGCGGATCGGCGCGGGGACCACGCTCCAGCCGGGGTGATCGTGGCGGCCGACTCGGCGATCGGCGAGGCTTGCATGCTCGAGCCGCACGTCACGATCCGCCACGGGAGCATTCTTGGGAATCGGGTGGTGGCGCGCGCCGGGTGCGTGATCGGCGCGGAGGGCTTCGGCTTCGCCAAGACCAAGGAAGGGCGCTACGAGCACATCCCACAATGGGGATCGCCGTGATCGAGGACGACGTGGACATCGGCAGCAACAGCACGATCTGCCGCGCGACCGCGGGCGAGACGCGGATCGGGCGGGGCACGATCCTCGACTGCCACGTCCACATCGCGCACAATTGTGTCGTCGGCGAGAACGGCGCATTCGCGTGCGGCGTGGCGATCGCCGGGAGCACGAAAATTGGGAAAGACGTCACGCTCGCCGGGCAAGTGGGGATCGCGGGGCACGCCAAGATCGCCGACGGCGTGACGATCCTCGCCCAGAGCGGTATCGCCGGATCCCACTCGAAGCCGGGCGAGGTCTTCTTCGGGTCGCCCGCCACCGAACGCAAGGATGCGCTCCGGCGCTGGGCGGCGGTCGGCCGCCTCCCGAAGCTGCTGGAGGATTTCCGCAAGCTGCGCGACGAGATCCAAAGGATCCAGGAGCGCCTCGGCGAGGGTGGCAACGGGCCGCCGGAGTGACCCGGCGCGCGCGCGAATCCCAACGATAGCCCCTGTGAAATACTCCCACCGAAGCCGCATCGACGCCCCCGCGCGCGCCGTGTTCGAGTGGTACGGCCGCCCCGGCGCCCTCGAGCGGCTCATGCCGCCGTGGGAAAGTTGGCGTTTGATCGAGCGGACTCCGGGGGAATCGAGAGCGGGCGCACGACCGTCGAGGTGCGGATCGGGCCGCTGCGGCGGCGCTGGGTGGCGCAACACTTCGACTATGTGCCGGGGACCCAGTTCCGCGACGAGCAGGTCGAGGGGCCGTTCCGCCGGTGGGACCACACCCATTTGGTGGAGCCTCGACAACGGCGGCGGATGTGTGGCATCCGACGAGATCGAGTATTCGTTGCCTTGGCCGCCGGTCGGCCTCGCCGCCGCGGGCGCGGTCCGAAAGCGGATCGAGCGGGGATGCGCTACCGCCACGCGATCCTCGCGTCGGACGTGAAACGCCACCGATCGGCGGCGGCCCCGGCGGCGCGGGATCGCGGTGACCGGCGCGGGTGGGCTCGTCGGCTCGGCGCTGGTCCCCTTCCTCGCGGGCGGGGGCACACGGTCGTGGCGATCGCGCGCGCGCCGCGCGCCGATTCCGCGGGCTCGCCGGTCTCGAGCACGATCGTTTGAATCCGGGGCGGGCGCCGCCGATCCCAACCAAGCCGATCCCAACCAAGCCAACACCAACGATCCGAATACCAACGATCTGGAGGGGCTCGACGCCGTGGTCCATCTCGCGGGCGAGGGATCGCTGCGCGACGCTGGAGCGCCGCGCAAAAGGAGGAGATCCGCCGCTCGCGCGTTGCGCGGACGGCGCGCCTCGCCGAGGCGCTCGCCAAGCTCGAACGCCCGCCGAAGGTCCTCGTCTGCGCGTCGGCGATCGGTTTCTATGGCGATCGCGCCGATGAGCCGCTCGACGAGACGAGCGCGCCGGGGGCGATTACTTGGCAAGCGTTTGCCAAGAATGGGAAGCGGCGGCGGCGGCCGCTGCCAAGCGCGGGATCCGCGTCGTGAGCCTGCGCTTCGGGATCATCCTCACGCCGAAGGGGGCGCGCTCGCGAAAATGTTGCTTCCGTTCCGGATGGGGGCGGGCGGAAAGGTGGGAAGCGGCGAGCAGTGGATGAGTTGGGTTTCGATCGAGGACGTGGTCGGCGCGATCCACGCGGCGCTCTTCGACGCGCGCGCGCGGCCCCGTGAACGTCGTGGCGCCGAATCCCGTCCGCAACGCGGAGTTCGCGCGGATCCTCGGCCGGGTGCTGCGCCGCCCCGCGATCGCGCCGCTCCCCTCGCCCGCCGTCCAACTGGCGTTCGGCGAGATGGGGACCGCATTGTTGCTATCGAGCCAGCGGGTGGCGCCGCAGCGGCTCCGGGAGTTGGGATTCGGCTTCCGCGCACGCCGAGCTCGAGGGGGCGCTCCGCTTTTTGTTGGGGCGCGAGCGCTGAGGCGCCGCGCCGGCGCGGTGCGATCCTAACTCTTCAGGAGGACGCGCCCGCGTGCCGTCTCGCGGAGCCGATCCAACAATTCCGGAGTCAGCTCCTCGGCCTCGTCGATGACCTCGTGCGCGAAGCCGCCGAGCGCCGCCTCGGGCGATAGCTTGCTCAACTGGGCGCGGATCCGCTCGAGGACGACACCACAAATCTTCGCGTCGCCCCCGCGAGCGCGAATGCCACCGTGTCGTCGCCGACGACGGCGGCAGATCCCCGTGCGGATCGCGCGCAGCGCGCGCGCGGCCACCGTGTTCGTGAGGCGCCGCATGGAGCTGGGGTCGCCGATCGGCACGGCGCATTGGTAGACGACGATCCCAGAGTATCGCCCCCTCGCTCGGCATCGCGGTCAGCAACGCGGCGGCCTCGCGGAGGAAGCCCTCGGCGCGGAGCGGCGTGCGCGGCGCGTCCTCGGCGACCGATTTCGCGAGCCAGGCCCCCTTCGATTTGAGTAGATCCTCGAGGGCGCGCGCCGCCGCCTCGAGCGTGCGGCGGATGAGGTCGGCCTCGGCGTCGGGGGCTCCAATCCCACACATAGCGTTCCCCACAATCCGTCGCCGCTCGCGACCGGCGCGAGCGCGACCGCGCGGAGACGCGCGTCGAATCTTTGGAATGCCTTCTGAATCGGGCCGTCGTCCTGGAGCCCCGACCCACCCTCCGAATCCTCGGAGCGCGACGCGAGCGCGGTCCGCTCGACCACCACTTTCATTTCCTTGGGATCGGTCCCCACCAGCGTCTTCGACAACTTTAGGGTTCCCGCGGGCTTTTGGAGCCGGGCGCAGGCGGTGACGCGGGCGCCCCCTGGTTGTTGGGATGGGCCGCCAGAATGTTGGCAATCCACGCGACCGCGCCGTCGACCGCCGCGCCCGTCGTGTGGGCTTTGCGCACCGCCGCGCGGAGCGCGTTGAGATCGCTCGAGGTCGGGCGCGCCGACGCCGTGGGCGCCTCCGGCGCTTTCTTTTCCCTTGTCCTTTTCTTTCGCTTTCTCGCCCGTGTTCGAGTCCATGAAGTCGGCGGGCCCATCGACGGGGCCCCGGGCTGTTTCGGGCGCCCGGGGCCGGCGGCTGAAGGCGCGCGCCGAACGCGCCCCGATCTTGGGTATTCTTCTAGGGTGAGCGCGCCGCAGACCACCCCGTCGCGGAGCCCCCGCGGGGCTCCGCAAGCGGATCCGGGCGCTCTGGAAGCACTCTATTTCAATCCGCACCACATCGAGCGGAAGCTTTTGTGGCAATCGATCGCGGCCGAATCGGGGTCGCTCGAGGGGCGGATGCTCGACGTCGGCTGCGGCGACCGCCCCTACGCGCCGCTCTTCCGACACGTCGAGCGATATGTGGGATTGGAGCACCCGGGCGCGGTGATGAACGTCGAGGCGAGCTGCGCCGCTCCTTCGAGCGGGTGCGCGGTCTCATCGACGCGTTCGGCGATGCCAACGAAATCCCGTTCGCCGACGCAAGCTTCGATTCTTGCCTTTCGACCGAGGTGCTCGAGCACGTGACCGATCCGGTCTCGGTGGCGCGCGAGATCCGGCGAGGTGCTGCGCCCCGGGGGTCGGCTCCTCCTCACGGTGCCCTTCGCCGGCGAGCTCCACCAGATTCCCTACGATTTCCGGCGATTCACGATATTTGGGATTCGCCGCGTCCTCGAAGGAGGCGGGCTTCGAGGTTGAGCGGGTGCGCCCGCGCGGAAACTTTCCGTTGGTGGCCGGGCTCGTGACCTCCCACACCATCTATCGGCTCGGCGCGCGCGAGATCCGCCCCGACGGCTCGGTGTCGCTCTTCTGGTGGTCGATCCCGGTCGTGTTCCCGGCCGTGGCCGCGGTGCGATTGTTGGCATCGCTCTTCGGGGGCTTCTCGAAGGATGCGGGCTACTGCGTGGGGTACGCCGTGGTGGCGCGCCGGCCGGTGCGATGAGCGGCGGCGAGCCCAGATTCCGGCGCTCGTGCTCGGCACGTCGGTCTCGGCGCTCGGCGCGATGCGGGCGCTCGGGCGCAAGGGGATTCCACCTATGTCCTGACGGCGCCGGGGATCTCGACCCGCTCGCGCTACTACCGGCCGTTCCCCGGCGCGGGCACGACCAATCGCTCGGCGCGCCGGGGCCGACGCGCTCGCGCGCGCCCCTCGAGGGGTCGGCCTCCCGCGGGCGTTTTTGTTGCCTTGCACCGATCTGTGGGTGGAGGCGGCCGTGGCGCTCCGCGAGGCGCTTCGGCGACCGCTTCGCCACCTCCCTCCCGCCGGCCGAGGCGGTGGAGGTCTTCCTCGACAAGGGAAAGTTGGCGACGCTCCTCGGAAAGTTGGGATTGCCCCACCCGCGGACGGCGATCGTGTCGGAGCCCCGCGGCGCTCGAGCTCCTCGAAGGTTGGGATTTCTCCCAGGCGTTCCTGAAGCCCGCTCCTCGCCGCTCTTCATGGAGCGCTTCCGCGTGAAGGCGTTCCGTGTGGCGAATCGTGGGGAAGCAGCCGCGCGGCTCGCCGAGATCGCGTCGACCGGTCTCGAGATCGTTTTACAAGAATACGTGCCGGGCCCGGCCACTCACCACCATTTCATCGATGGCTTCGTCGACGCGGCGGGGCGCGTGCGGGCGCGGTTCGCGCGGCGGCGGCTTCGCATGTATCCCCGATTTCGGGAACAGCACGGCGCTCGTGAGCATCTCCCCGACGAGGTCGCCCCCGCGATGGAGATTGCTCGAGCGGCTCCTCGCCCATCTCCGTTTTCGTGGGATCTTCAGCGCCGAGTTCAAGAAGGACGCGCGCGACGGCGCGTTCCGATTGTTGGAAGTGAACGTGCGGCCGTGGTGGTATGTCGACTTCGCCGAAACTTCGGGGGTGGAAGTGGTCGATCTCGCCTATCGCGATGCCCTCGGCCTGCCGCTCCGCGACATCCTCGAGTACCCGGTCGGGCGGAAGTGCGTGTACCCCTATTTCGACATGGCCGGTTACTTCGACGCGCGGAAAGCTGGGTTGAACGGCTCGAGCGAGTGGCCCGGGCTCGCGCGCTGCGCGGCCACGTGGCTCACCGCGAATCAGCCCGTGTTCGCGTGGGACGATCCGCGCCCCGCGATGACCAATCTTTGGATGCTGTGCAAACGATCGTTCCAAACCAAGATTCTGCGCCGAAAGAGCTGAGCCGCGGACCGCGCGGCCCGTTTTCTTGGCGTCGGCGACCACGAGCGCTGGGGGCGTTTCGTGGCGTCGTCGTCGATGGGGAGCGTGTACAGCACGCCCGAATACTGGGATCGCTCTGCGAGGCGACCGATGCCACCTATCGGATCCTGGCCGTCGAGAAGGGCCAGGAGATCCTCGGGGGGGTGGCGCTCTACGAGCGGCGCTCTCGCTGGGGGCCTTCGTGTCGGACCGGCTCCTCCTCTACTACAACGGCCTCGTGCTGCGCGACTACGACACCAAGTATCCTTCGGTGCGCACCTCCAAGCAGCTCGAAGCGGCCACGATCCTCGAGGAGGCGATCTCGAAATGTGGGTTCGGGAGCGTGCGGCTGAAGTCGCGCGGCGCGTTCACCGACCCGCGCGCGTTCCTCGAGCGGGGCTGGAGCGCCGCGCCGGCGTTCAGTTATGTGGTGTCGATCGAGGACACCAAGAAACAGTGGGAGCGGGTGGAGCAAAACCTGCGGCGCCTCGTGGACCGCTGCTCGGACCAGGGGATGGTCTTCTCCGACGGGGAGGACTTCGACAGCTTCTTCGAGCTCCACGCGCGCACGAGCGCGCGCAAGACCGCCCCATCTATCTGCCGAAGGAGCGATTTCGGCGGTACTTCACCTCGCTCAAAGCCAAGAATCTCTGCCGCCTCTTCCAGGCGCGGACGGCCGACGGGCGGCTCGCGGCGGCGCAGCTCGTTTTGTTGGGATCTCACCCGGTCACCCATACGGTGAGCGCCGCGGCCGATCCCGAGCTCCAGAGACTCGGCGCGAACGCGTTCCTCCGCTGGCGCAGCTTCGAGGCGCTATCGGCGCTCGGCTACAAAGCCAACGATCTGACCGACGCGACTCTGAATCCCGTGACCCACTTCAAGAGCCAGCTCGGCGGCACGCTCGAGACCGCGTGGGTGCTGCAATCGCGGCAGACCCCAACTTTCCGCCTCGGGGCCAGGATCCAATCGGCGATGGGGCGGCTGCGATGACTGCGCGCGCGCACGGGCGCCGCCCATTTGTGCGCTTGGCTCGAGGAGCTGGGCGTTTCCCACCTATTCGGCGTTGCGGGGACGCAGAACGTGGAGCTCTTCGAGGCGCTTCGGCGCTCGAAGATCCGAACGGTGGCGGCGACCCACGAGCTCGCCGCCGGATTCATGGCGAACGGGGTCTTCCGTGCGACGGGGCGCCCCGGCGTGATGGCGACGATCCCGGGGCCGGGGTTCACCTACGCGCTCCCGGCGCTCGCCGAGGCGCGGCTCGACTCGTGCGCGGTCATGCACTTGGTTGGGAAACCCACGGAGAGCGCGACGCCACAATTCCAGCTCCAGGACATCCCGCAGCGCGCGATGGCGGAGCCGCTCGTGAAGCGGTTTCTCACGGTGTCGCGCGGCGACGAGCTGCGGCCGGCGATCGAGAAGGCCTTCCGGACCGCGCTCGCGCAGGAGCCGGGGCCCGTCGTCGTCGAGATCGCGCGGAGCGTCCTCTCGGAAAGTTGGGAATCGGAGGCGCGCGCGGCCGTGGAGCCGGCGGCGAAGACCGACTGGGCGCCGGTGCTCGGCGCCGCCGCCGCGGCGAAGCGGATCGCGTTTTATGTGGGATCGGGGGTGAACGACGCCGCCGGGGCGCTGCGGCGAGTGGCCGAGAGCCTCGGCGCCCCCGTGTTCCTCACGACCTCGGCGCGCGGCGCCCTCGCGGAGGACCACCCGCTCGCGGTCCCGCTCGACCGGGCGCTCGGCGGCTGGAATTCCATCAATGCGTTTCTTGGGGAGTGCGATCTCGTCGTGGCGCTCGGCGTCAAGTTCTCCCACAACGGCACCGGCGGATTCCGCCTGCGCATCCCCAAGGAAAAGCTGATCCACGTCGACGCGGCGCCGCAGGTGGTGAATGCCAACTATCCGGCGCGCGCGGCGGTGGTGGGCGACGCGCGGGAGCTCCTCGAGGCGTGGGCTGCGGCGCCCGGCGGCGAGCGGCGCGAGCCCGCGTTCACGAAAGATGAGTGGAATCGGGCGCGGGGGCGCTCTTCGCGCCGGCCGCCGGGGGCTCGTTCCTCGACGACGCGACCGAGCCCCGCTTCCCCGGCCTCGATCCGCCGAGCGCGGCGGGCTTCTTCGCGGCGCTCCGCCGCGCGCTCCCCGCGACGGAATCTTGGCAACCGACTCGGGGCTTCACCAACTATTGGCGCGCAAGCACTTTCCCATCTATGCGCCGCGCGGGCTCGTCTGTCCCACGGATTTCCAATCGATGGGCTTCGCGATCCCGGCCGCCATGGCGGCGAAGCTCGCGGCGCCGCGGCGGAAAGTCGTGGCGTTGCTCGGCGACGCGGGCTTCGCGATGGCGGGGCTCGAGCTCCTCACGGCCGTGCGCGAGAAGATCCCTCTCACCGCGATCGTCTTCGCCGACGGTTTCGACGGGCTCATCCGCCTGAAGCAACTCCAAGAATACGGCCGCGCCTTCGGCACCGATCTCGCGAACCCCGACTTCGGGGCGCTCGCCGGATCGTTGGGAATCGGCTACGCCCTCGCGAAGGGGAACCCCGAGCCGGCGCTCGCCGCGGCGATCGCATCCAACGGGGTCACGCTCGTGGAGGTGCGCCTCTCGATTCCCACAATTGGTCCGCGCGCGCGCGAAGGGGCGGCGACGGGGGCGGCGGAGTCGGTCCTCGGCGAGGAAATGTTGGCGACGATCCGCCGGACGATCCGAAAGCTGCGTTAGCAGGTCGCCGAGAAGGGGCTCGCCAAGAAAGGCGCCGGGCACCTCTACGATGTTTGGTATTGGTGCCGAGCCCCGCTCCTCTCGAGCGCATGGGTCAGCCAAAGATTGGTGAGCTTCTCCTGCACCGTGTTCTGCCGCAGCCGCGCGGCCAGGTGCTTCCAATCGACCCGGTCGAGCTCCTGGTCCTGGTTGAAGCAAGAGAACACGAAAGTTTCCTTGCCAGTCTTGGGATCCACGTGGCGCTGGAGGCACTGGGCGCACACCTCCTTCATCATGCACTGCATCGGGGAATTGATGCTTCCGATGCCGATGTGCGCGGAGCTCAGGTGCGGCGCCAGCGCCTCGTGGCGCGCGCGCGCGAGCGCCGCCATCATCCGATCGCTGCCGATGGCGATGATCCGCGTCGCCTCCGAGAGCGGCGCCACGATCGATCCCAACTTTCCCTCCGCGAAGGCGACCATCGCCTGGACGATGTTCCCAACGAAAGCGCGGTCCTGCGGGCGGCGCGGGGCGATCGCCGGAGCCACGTCGGTCGACCAGACCACTTGATCGGTCGCCGCCTCGATGTCGTCGCGCTTGAAGACGTCCTCGGGTTTCTTGTAGCCGGCGAAATAGATGACGTTGCAGCCATTCTGCCGGAGCGCCTTCGCGATCGAGAAGAGGACCGCGTTGCCGAGCCCGCCGCCGCAGAGGACGACCGTCTCATTCTTGGGAATCTCGGTGGGCGCGCCGGTCGGCCCCATCACGACGACCGCTTCCCCAACTTTCAGGTGCGCGCAGAGGCGCGAGCTCACCCCATCTCGAGGATGATCAGCGAGAGGAGCCCTTCTCGGGGTCGTGCCAGGCGCCGGTCAGCGCGATCCCTCCATCGCGAGCACCGCGCTGGAGGATCCCAACGATGCGCGCGGCGAGTTCGATTCGTAGTTTTGTAAACGATAGAACTGCCCCGGATGGAATCCGCTCCGCGGCGAACGGCGCGCGGACGACGACTTCCACGATCGTTGGGGTCAGGCGGTTCACGGCGACCACGCGCGGCACGAGCGCGTCGTCGAGGCGCGCCGCGAAGCGCCGCCAGCGGGTCTCGCGCTCGGGCTGATCGATGGGATCGAGCCCCGCCACAGCCTTCTCGGAAGAGCGCCGACACGTGCGGGGCGCCGTCGCGCGCCGAGGCCATCGCCTTCACCACCGATCCGGCATACTTGGGATGATTGTCGCCGTAGTAGCTCACGAAGCGGCCGTCGGATTGGTGGGAAGTGAAGAAGGCGCCTGGGGCCGAGGCGGGCGCCTCCTCGAGGATCGGGCGCCCGTCGGGACCGGCGACGACGCGGTGCGGTTTGAAGAACGCTTTCTTGGCATCCACGGCGAAGGCCCCCCGGCAGCTCCCGCTCATAGGTGGTATTGGGACTCGTCCCCGCCGCGACGCAGACCGTGCGCGCAGGGAGGCTCACCGATTCCCCACCTTTGTCGCGCGCGAACTCCATCGCCGCCACTGCGCCGTATTCGTCCGCGATCGCTTTCTTCGGAGAGAGGCGCTCGACGAAGCGCACCCCCTCCTCGAGGCATTTCTCGATCTCCTCGTGGTTGAGGCGATACGCCGGGGATTCCGTGCATCGTCCGCCGATAGACGATCGACGCGCCACCCCAACGATCGAGCAGCGGGCCGAAGCGCGGCTCGCGCTCCTCGGCCCGCGCCGCGCGCGCGCTCGGCGCGCACCGCGCGTCCATGCTCGAGCGCCTCTCCAGAATCTGCTTTTCCTCGCGGTCGAAGCGCGACACCAACTTTCCTCACCTTCGACCGCGGCGAGCGCCTCGAACCGCTCGAGGACCTTCTCGACCTGCACCACATAGTAGGCGAGCAGCTCGGTCGCGGTGTCGATCGCCGTGAGCCCCCACCGATCACGATCGCCGGGAGGCGCACCTGGAGATTCGAGAGCGAGTCGCGGCTGGAAGGCCCCCGTGAGCTGCAATGCCATCAAGAAGTCCGAGGCCTTGCGGATCCCACGAGATGAGATTGTTCTCGAACTCCACGATCGTCGGCTTCCCCGCACCGGCCGCGATCGCCACGTGGTCGAAGCCAAGCTTCCACGCGTCGGCGAGCGTGATCGTGCCGCCGAAGCGCACGCCGCCGTGGATCTGGAAGTGGCGTTGGCGCGCGAGGGTGAGATAGATGGCCGTCAGGAAGTTCTTATCCCAACGAACCGTGATGCCGTACTCGCTCACGCCGCCGAATCCCACCAATGGGCGCGATCGCGAGATCCACCTCGAGATCGGTGTAGTGCTTCACCGCGCGCGGAGTCTTGCCATCGGCGCCCGTGAGATCCGTGGCGAGCGGCTCGATCTTGAGGCCGTCGATCCCGACGACTCCGAAGCCGTCGCGGAGCAGATAGTGGGAAAGGGTGTAGCCCGCGGGCCGAGGCCCACGACGAGGACGTTCTTCCCGTTGTAGGGCAACTGATACGGGCGCCGCGGATCGAGGGGATTCCAGCGCGTGAGGAGGCCGTAGATCTCGAAGCCGTAGGGCAGACGCAGCACATCCGCGAGCACACCGGTCTCGATCTGTGGGATGTTGACCGGCTCCTGCTTCTGGAAGATGCAGCCCTTCATGCAGTCGTTGCAGATGCGGTGCCCGGTGCCGGCGCACATCGGGTTGTCGATCGCCACGATCGCGAGCGCGGCGAGCGAGTCGCCGCTCGCGCCGCACGGCGTGCATCTCGGAGATCTTCTCGTCGAGCGGGCAGCCCGCGAGCGGCACGCCGAGCGGATTGTCTGGTATAGCCGCCGGCCGGGGCGACGAAGCCCTTCGAGCAGGAGTCCTTCTCGCGGTCGTGGCACAGCAAACAATAGTGGGTGTCGCCCAGCACGCGGAGCGGGTTCCAGCGCGGGTCGGTCAGGTGGAAGCCGTCGCGCTCGCGGCGGTGGGCGGCCGGCCCCACGGCCAGCTCGGGGAGATCGGCGCGCGGCCGCTCCACGTGGACCAAATGTTGGTAATCGAGGTTGCGCGGCTGGCGGTACGAAACCCACTCATCCTCGCTGTGCGCCGAGTCGGGATGACGCACCCGCGCGAAGATCCAGCGCTCGATCCGATCGAGCAGCGCGTCGAGGAAGGGCACGCCGCCGCCAGCGCCATCGATCCCAACGAAATCGGGGCGTCTCGCCGCGAGCGCCGCGCGGATCTCGGCCGCGCGCGCGGCGGCGCGCGCGCGAGCGCCTCCGCCCCCTCGGCCGCGAGCGCCGCCGCCGACTTCGAGCCCGCGAGCTGCGCCCGCAGATCCAACACCAACAATGAGCCGCGCGCGGCGGAGGTCTCGTCGTCGGGATCGCCATTCGGCTCGATCACGCCCCACAGATCGCGCACGTCGCGCTCGAAGCGCGGCCAGGTCCATCGCGGCGGCGTCGCCGTCCTGAACTTCGCTAGGACCCGCCGCCGCACGAAGTCGCGCTTGAAGCGGAAGACCGGCGTGTCGGCCGCGGCGCGATCCATGAGGGCGCGCAGCTCCTTCTCGCAATGGAACAATCTCGCGAGGAACGGCGACAGCAACCGCGCCTTCGCGATGATCAGCTCGGAGACTTTCTTGGGATCCATCCCCGCGCCGAGGGTGCGCGCGTAATCTTGCCATCCAGCGGCCGTGGCCGCGTCGTTGCGCTCCACGAAGCGCTCTGAACGCGCCGCCGAGGTCGCGCAGCCTCGCCGGGTCGAATAGGTGGGAAAAGCGAAAGCCATCGATCCCGAGGTCGAAATCGCGCTCGCGGGATTCTTGGGAAGTGGCGGAGGGCATTCGTCGCTTGTGGGTTTTGGCCGGCGCGGTGGCCGCGCAGTGGGAATCGCGTTCCCGTGGGAGCCCAACAGAATAAACGCTTGACGCCCTTCGCCCCCATCCCCTAGAAGCGTCGCTTCGAATCATCGAGATCGGCTGAGGGCTCAGGCCCGACGACGCCGAGGCAACCTCCCGATGCGTCGAGGGGCCGCGAGGCGCAAGCCGCCGCGATCCCCTCCCCAGCGGAAAGGTGCCGAAATCCTGCGGATGGCTGGGTTTGCGCAAGCGGCCCACCCCTCCGACAGATGACTCCGCAAACGATCCGGCCCGGCTCGCCAGAGCCGCGCCGAGGCGCAATCGGGGAAGTCTGGCGGGAAAGCTCCGTGGGGATCGATGGTTTCGATCCCACAAATGTTCTGAATCACGGAGCCAAGCCAGTGACCCACTGCATCGTTCTTCCGCGCTCGCGGCTTCTCCGGCGCGGCCTCGTTTTTCACGCGCCGCCGATTCCCCTGGCGCGGCCACGTTGCCTCCCGCGCCGCGGAATCCCCCGCGCCGCCGTCTCCCGCCTCGCCCCCGAATTGTTGCCTTCGAGCCACACCGAAGGGTTGCGCTCATCGGGCTCCTCGCCCCCATCGACCCCAACGATCCACCTGCTCGGCGCCGGAAAGGTGGGATGCGCGCTGCTCCGGCGGCTCGCGCGGACGCGCTTCCGAGTCGTGGGGGCGACCGACTCGGCAGCCACGGTCTTCGCGCGCGGCGGGCTCGATCCGCTCGCGCTCGCGCGCCGGAAGGAGGAGGGGCGAAAGTTGGTGAACGATCCCGGCGCCGAGGCGCTTCCGCATGAGATCGCGGCTCGACCTGATCGCGGCCGACGTGGTGGTCGACGCGACCCCGACCAATCTCGCCGACGGCGATGCCAAGAAAAGGCGGGTCCTCCACGCGCTGCGCGCCGGCTCGGCGGTGGCGCTCGCGGCTGAAGGACGCGCTCGCCGCGGAGCGGCCGTGAGCTCCTCGCCGATCCTTGGGGTTCGAAAGTTGGGATCCACGCGGCGCTCGGCGGCACGGGGCTCCGCTTGAAGGGCGAGCTCGCCCATCTTCGCGAGCGGTGCGTCGGCCTGGCTCTTGTCGCGAACGTGACGACCACCGCGCTCATCGGCTCGCTCGAGAGGGGCGAAAGTTGGGATCGGGCGCTCGCGCGCGCGGCCGAGCTCGGACTCCTGAGGCCGATCCCACCGATGATTGCCTCGGGCCGCGACGCGGCCCTCAAGCTCGCGATCGCGGTGGCGGCGATCCACGGCGAGGCTCTCGACCCCGCGGCGCTCGGCGCGGGCCGACATCCGCGCTCTCGACCCGGAATTGTTGCGTTCGCGCCGCGCTCGCGGCCCGCACGACGCGCCTCGTGGCGCGCTTCGACCGGGCGCTCGGCCCGTCGCTCGCGTACGAGGGCTATCGTTGGCATCGCCATTGGTGGCATCCGAGGACAGGGTCGTGTACGCCTTACTCGCTCGACGCCGGCGCGGGGCGCCCCGAGCTACGGGTGCACGTGGGCGCCGGCACCGGCCCCGACGGCACGGCGCGCGCGATCGTCGCCGACCTCGAGGCGCTCACGGGAGGTGCGCGATGAGCCACGCCGTCACAATCACAGCGGGGACAGGTCTCCTGCCGCTCCCCGCGCGGTTTCCATTATCGTTGGGATCGGAGCTCGACGACGGAATCTTGGGGTTCGAGCTGTCGGGGCCCGAGGGGGCGCCGGTGGTGGTCGTCCAGGGGGATCTCGGCCGGGCGGCACGCGGCCGCGACGCCGCCTGACCCCGAGCCCGGCTGGTGGGAGGCGATCGTCGGCCCCGGCCGCGCGATCGATTCCCAACGATACCGGATCCTCGGCTTCGACTTCCTCGGCGGCGCGGGGGCGAGCTCGGGCCCCGCGAGCACCGGGCTCGGCGCGCGATTCCCTAGGATCTCGACCGACGACCAGGCGCGCGCCGTGGCGTTTCTGCTGGATCACCTCGGCATCGCCGCGCTCCACGCCTTCGTCGGCGCCCTCCTACGGGGAATGGTGGCATTGGCCTTCGCGCGCGCGCACGCCACGCGCGTCGGCCGATTGTTGGTGTTGTGCGCGGCGCACGGGAGCCACCCGATCGCAACCGCGTGGCGCTCGCTGCAACGCCACATCCTGCGGCTGGGGCTCCGCGCGGGGCCGAGCGCGAGGCGGTGGAGATCGCGCGCTCGCTCGCGATGACCACCTATCGGAGCGCCGAGGAGCTGGGCGAGCGATTCGGCGCGGGCGACGGCCCGCTCGACGCCTGCGGCGCTATCGAGGATTATTTGCTTTCGCGCGGGCGCGAGTTCGCGCGCCGCTTCGACGCCGCGACCTATCCGTGTCTTTCGGCGGCGATCGACGCGCACCGCGTGCGCCCCGAGGAGATCCGCGTGCCCGCGGTCGTCGTGGCGAGCGACACTGACCAGCTCGTGCCGCTCCCGCAGGCGCGCGAGCTCGTGGCGCGGCTCGGCGCTCCGGCGCGCCTCGTGGTGTTGCGTTCGCGCTTCGGCCACGACGCGTTCCTGAAGGAGACCGGCGCGGTCGCGCGGATCGCCGCCGAGGCGCTCTCCCTCGCCGACCCCGGAAAGTTGGGAAAGGAGGCGGGGCGATGACACGCATCGACGATCGCAACCATTCTCCAGGCGCCAATCCCAACATTGTGCGCGACGCCACCCGCGCCGCGCGCGCCGGAGTCGAATCGGACCTCCACCACGGCTCGGTGATGCCGCCGATCCACCTCTCGGCCAACTTCGCGTTCGAGTCGTTCGGCCGCAAGCGCCGCTACGACTACACGCGCAGCGGCAATCCGACGCGCGACGAGCTCGGCTCCGCCCTCGCCGACCTCGAGCAGGGGGCCGGCGCCGTCGTCACCTCGTCGGGGCTCGCCGCGATCACGCTTTGTTTGGAAGCGTTCCTCGCCACGGGCGACCTCGTCGTCGCGCCGCACGACGGCTACGGCGGCACCTATCGTTTGCTTCGTGCGCTTGCTAAGAAAAACCGAATCCGCCTCGACCTGGTGGATCAGGGGGATCCCGCCGCGCTCGCGGCGGCGCCTCCGCGCGAAACCAAAATTGGTATGGATCGAGACTCCCAGCAATCCGCTGCTCCGCGTCGTCGACATCGCGGAGATCGCGGCCGCGGCGCACGCCGCAGGGGCGCTCGTCGCGGCCGACAACACCTTTCTTTCGCCGGAGCTCCAGAAACCGCTCCTCCTCGGCGCCGACGTCGTCGTCCACTCGACCGCCAAGTATCTGAACGGCCACGGCGACGTGATCGGCGGCGCCGCGATCGCCAAGGATAAGGATCTCGCCTCCGAGCTCGCCTGGTGGGCGAACGCGCTCGGCCTCACCGGCTCCCCCTTCGATAGTTACCTTACGCTCCGCGGCCTGCGCACCCTCCACGCGCGCCTCCGCGTTCACCAAGAAAACGCCCTCGCACTGGCGCACCGCTGCGCGGGCGGCCGGAGGTGGCGGCGGTGCACTTCCCAGCTTTCGCCACGGGCGCGCGCGCGCGATCGTCGAACGCCAACAAAAGGGGCCGGGGGCGATGCTCTCGCTCGAGCTCGCCGGCGGCCTCGACGCCGCCGCCGCGTTCATCGGCGGGTTGCGCTGCTTCACGCTGGCCGAGTCGCTCGGCGGGGTCGAGAGCCTCGTCTCGCACCCGGCCACGATGACCCACGCATCGATGGATCCGCAGGCGCGCGCGCGTGCCGGGATCACCGACGGCCTGGTGCGCCTTTCCGTGGGAATCGAGGACGCGCGCGACCTCCTCGCCGATGCTGACGGCGGCGCTCAGTCGCTGCGAGGGGCCCCCGTGTGACGATGGTCCCGTTCGTCGAGAATCGTCTTCGGCGCGACCCCGTCCTGCGCGCGGGATCGGAGCCCGCGCGCGAGACCGGCGCCTGACTCGGGCGCGCGCGGTCCGTAGACTCTCGCGTTTCCAATTTCTCGACCGGACCCCCGACCCGCAACTTTGGCCGACAACCGCATTCGCAACTTCTGCATCGTTGCGCACATCGACCACGGCAAGTCGACGCTCGCGGATCGATTCCTCGAGCTCACGGGCACCATCGAGATGCGCGAGATGCGCGAGCAAACCCTCGACGGGATGGATCTCGAGCGCGAGCGCGGCATCACCATCAAAGCGAAAGCGGTGGCGATCGATCATACGTTTCGCGGCGAGGTCTATCGCCTCAACATGATCGACACGCCGGGTCACGTGGACTTTGCTTATGAAGTGATGAAGAGCCTCCAGGCGTGCGAGGGGGCTCTATTGTTGGTGGACTCCTCGCAAGGGGTCGAGGCGCAAACTGTGGCAAACGCCCACCTCGCCATGAATGCGGGGCTCACCATCATTCCGGTCCAGAACAAGATCGATCTCCCCCACTCCCACCCCGACGAGGTGGACGTGGAGATCGAGAACTCTCTCGCCCTGCCGCGCGAGGAGTGCATCCGAATCTCGGCGAAGACGGGTGAGAACGTGCCGCGCCTTCTCGAGGCGATCATCACCAAGATTCCGGCGCCGCAGGAGATCCCAACAAACCTCTGCGGGCCTTGATCTTCGATTCGGTGTATGACGACTACGTGGGCGTGATCGTTTACGTCCGCGTCATCGACGGACGGATCAAGAGACGCGACCGAATTGTGATGTTGGGTCAGGAGCGCGGCTACGAGGTCCTCCGAGATCGGCGTGTTCCGACCCAAGCGGGTCAACGTGGATCAACTCGAGGCGGGAGAGGTGGGATTCATCGTCGCGGGAATCCGGCGGCTGCAGGACGTGCGGATCGGCGACACGGTCACCACGAAAAGGGGAACGGGCCCCGGCTCTCCCGGGCTACACCGAGCCGAAGCCGATGGTTTTTTGTGGTCTCTATCCCACCAATCACGCCGACTACGAGTCGCTCCGCGAGGCGCTCGACAAGCTGGCGCTGAACGACGCGTCGCTTCACCTACGAGCCCGGAGACCTCCGAGGCGCTCGGCTTCGGCTTCCGCTGCGGATTCCTGGGTTTGCTCCACATGGACGATGGTCCAGGAGCGGATCGAACGCGAGAGCGGCCTCGACATCATCACGACCGCGCCATCGGTGGGATACGAGATCGTGATGAACGACGGCGCGGTGAAGCGGATCCGGAGCGCGGCGGAGGTGCCCGATCCGTCGACCTTCTCCGAGTTCCGCGAGCCGATCGTCCGCCTCTCGCTCCTCATTCCCACGGAGAGCATCGGCACGATGATGACGCTCGCCGTCGAGCGGCGCGGCGAATACGTGAAGACCGATTATTTGTCTCCGACCCGCGCATTGTTGGTGTTCGACGTGCCGCTCGCCGAGATCCTCTTCGATTTCTATCGACAAGCTGAAGAGCGCCACGCGCGGCTACGGCACGATGGACTACGAGCTCCACGGCTACCGCGCGGCCGACCTCGTGAAGCTGTAGGATTCTCGTCGGCGGCCAGGAGGTCGACGCGCTGTCGATGATCATCGAGCGCACGCACGCCGAGCGGCGCGGCCGCGCGATCCTCCTCAAGCTTCGCAAGGAGATCCTCGCGCACCTATTCGAGGTGGCGCTGCAGGCCGCGATCGGCGGCAAGATCGTCGCGCGCGAGATCGATCAAGCCGCTCATGCGAAGAACGTGATCGCCAAGTGCTACGGCGGCGACATCTCGCGCAAGCGCAAGCTCCTCGAGAAGCAGAAGGAAGGGCAAGAAGCGCATGAAGTCCGTCGGCAACGTGGAGATCCCCCAATCCGCATTCTTGGCGGTCCTGAAGACCGAGGACGATTGAGCGTGGCGCAGTCCCAACGATCGGATACCCAACGATCGGATTCCCAACGATCGGGCGTGCGCGCCCCGGCGCGGCACCCGTGGCGCGAGAATTTGGAAACGGCGTCGGTCGCCATCGTGATGGCGCTGATCCTCAAGTATTTCACCTCTCGAAGCGTTCCAGATCCCGACCGGCTCGATGCAACCCACATTGATGGGATTGAACACGGGCCCCGCCGGCGGCGGCGAAGGGGTGAAGGTGTTCGATCGGATCCTGGTCGACAAGCTCGCCCCCTTCATCCGCGATCCCAAACGTTGGGAGATCTGGGTGTTCCTCTACCCGCTCGATCGCTCGAGCCGCTACATCAAGCGGGTCGTGGGGATGCCGGGCGAGGAGCTGAAGATCAAGAATGGCGACATCTTCGTTCGCAACTCCTCGAAGGAGGATTTCCGGATCGTGCGGAAGCCGCCGCGCGTGCAGGACGCGATGTGGCGCCGCGTGTGGGAATTGAACGAAGGCAAGAATCTCTCGGAATTTTGGGATCCGCGCGGCTTCGAGGAGACGAAAGGTGGGATCGGCGCCACAGGGAAGGCCACGGCCGAGGCGCGCCGCCCCGCGTTCGGCGCCGCCGGAATCGTGGATTCGCTCTACGACGGCTATCCCGCCGGGATCCAAAAATTGTTGGGAAAGGCCCCCGGCTCGACTCCGGTGCGCGATCTCCGATTGCGGATGCGCGTGCGCCCCACGGCCGAGCACCGCTCGCTCCAGCTATCTGTGGGATCGGGGGCGATCAGCTCCGCGCCGAGCTCTCGGGCCCCGCGCGGCGACGGGCGCTTCCGCGTCCTCCTCAATGATCGCGAGATCGGCTCGAGCGAAGGGCGATTGAAATTCTCGCGCGCGAATGACGTCGAGTTCTTCCGCGCCGACGAGGCGGTCGAGCTGTCGGTCGACGGCGAGATCATCCTTCATCGCGACTTCATCAGCCAAGAAGGCGATATCAAGAATAGCCTCGGCTTCGAGACCGACGGCGGCGCGATCACCATCGAATCGATCGTTGTGGATCGCGATACCCACTACACCAATCAAATCCTCGGCGGCGAGAGGTTCGATTCGGTGCAGATCCCCGAAGGCATGTATTTCATGCTCCGGAGACAACTCGCGGCAGAGCTCCGACGGCCGTTTTGGAGGGAAGTGGAAGTGGCGCTCGATTCCGCCGTCGACGGGCAGACTCGCCTCGACGGCGGCTCCTCGACTTCGGGAGCGAACAGCACCGTGAATCCGCGCGATTTCCCACCCCAGGGATACGGCCCGCGGATTTGTAGCGTCTTCCGCGACGTCTACGGCGAGGAGTATCGTTATGATTCGGGGCGAATCGTGAAGATGGAACCCCACCATTTCGTACCGCGTGAATACTTTCTTGGTCGCGCATTCTTTGTGTTTTCGGCCATTGCCACCGTTTTCGCCCGCGTGGCGCTTCGGAGTGGTCCGCTGAGCGCACCCGCTCACGCGGGGTGTGGCATCGGGCGCAGGCGCGCCGGGCGATGCTTATCCACAGATGGGCACGCGGGCGGTGAAGCCTTGACAAAGTTGGGTTTCGGCTCCGCGGGAGCGATCCCACATTTCCGGCGCGCGCGCCATCCACAGGAACTCACAGCCTTTCCACAGGGCGTAACCCGTTGATGCCTGCCCACTTAGAGAAAGGAAGTTGGAACCGTCGGAGTGGAGCGATTCCCCAGGATCGGCCGCTTCGGCGATTGTGCGTTTTCACTCGGGAAACTCGGGCCTTCCATTCGGAAAGTTGAATCCACAAGTTCTCCCACAAACGTGGCGCCGCTCCTCGACACGCATGAATTGAAGAAGGTTTACCGCTCGCGGGCGGTCGTCGACGGGGTCTCGTTCGAGGTGAACCCCGGCGAAATCGTGGGACTCCTCGGGCCAAACGGCGCCGGCAAGACCACCTCCTTTCGCATGACGGTCGGGATGATTGCGCCGAGCGCGGGTACGGTGCGATTCGGAGGCACCGACGTGACCTCGCTTCCCATGTTTCGCCGCGCGCGACTCGGCATGGGATACCTCGCGCAGGAGCCGTCGATCTTTCGGCGGATGACCGTCGAGCAAAACGTCCTCGCGATCCCTCGAGACCATGGGTTTCAGCCGCGCCGATCGCCGCCGCCGACTCGGCGAGGTGCTCGCAGAGTTGGGAATCGACGGATTGCGGAAGCGTGTCGCCGAGACGCTCTCCGGCGGCGAGCGCCGCCGCCTCGAAGTGGCGCGCGCGCTCGCGCGCGATCCCAAGCTCCTGCTACTCGACGAGCCGTTCGCCGGCGTCGACCCGATCGCGGTCCAGGACATCCAAGGGATCCTGCGGCTCCTGCGCGATCAAAGATTGGCATTCTCCTGACCGACCACAACGTGCGCGAGACGCTCGCGATCACCGACCGCTCGTACATCCTCACGAATGGCAAGATTCTTCGGCACGGCGTGCCGCGCGAGCTGGTCGACGATCCCGACGTGCGCCGCGCCTACCTCGGCGAAGGCTTCTACATGCGCGACGAGGCCAGCTAGGGGCGCGGCATTCCGGAAGTGGACGGCGTGGCGATCGCCGATATGCTTTTCGCCCCTTTTTCCCCGCACCCCCTTCGCCATGGACATCGTCGTCTGCGTCAAGCGCGTCCCATCCACGGACACGCGCGTCAAAGTGGGATCGAACGGCGCATCGATCGATCCCACGGGAGTTCACTACGAGCTGAATCCTTTCGATGAGTTCGCCGTCGAGGAGGCGCTGCGGATCAAGGAGAAGTCGGGGGCGGCACCGTCACGATCGTCACGATCGGCCCCGGCGAGGCGCAAAAGGAGCTGCGCAACGAGCTCGCGCGCGGCGCCGACAAGGCGATCCTCCTCAAGGACGACAATCTCGAGGGGCGCGACGCGCACTCGATCGCGACGACGCTGGCCGAAACCATCAAAAAGCTGAATCCCAAGATTGTTTTGATGGGAAAGCAGTCGGTGGACCGCGACAACGGCCACGTGGGAACGATGGTGGCGACGATGCTCGGCTACGCCTGCGTGACCGAGGTCGTGAAAGTTGACATCCAGGGAGACGCGGCGCGGTGCGAGCGCGAAGTCGAGGGGCGCGCGCGAGGTCGTCGAGGCGAAGCTCCCCGCTGTCTTCACCGCGCAGAAGGGACTCAACGAGCCGCGCTACGTGAAGCTCCAGGGGATCATGGCCGCGAAGAAGAAGCCGCTCGAGGAGTCGCCCGCGGCCGCGGCCCCGCCAAGATCACGAATTCTTTCCATGGCCCTACCCGAGGCGCGCCAAGCGGGGCGTTTCGTTGGGAAAGGCGCGGAAGCGGTGGGCGAGCTGATGCGGCGCCTGCGCGAAGAAGCGAAGGTGCTCTGATGCCCGGAATATTGGTCTACGCGGAAACCAAGAATGGCGCCGTGCGCAAGGCCTCGCTCGAGGCCGTGTCCGAAGCGGCGCGGCTCGCGGCGCAGCTCGGCGGGAACGTGACGGCGGTTTGTGTGGGATCGATCCCAACGAACGCCGGCGACGCGCTCGGGCGCGCGGAGGCTTCCGAGGTGGCCGCGATCGCCGACCCGAAGCTCGCCATGTACTCGGGCGACGGCTACGCCGTCGCGATCCACCGGCTCGTCGCCGAGAAGCAGCCCTCGGCCTGCTTCTTCTCGGCCACTTCCCAAGGAAAGGACCTGGCGCCGCGGGTCGCGGTCCTCGCCAATGTTGGTGTCGCGAGCGATTGTGTGGGATTCGCGGTCGAGGGTGGGAGGCTCCGCGCGCGGCGCCCCGTGTACGCGGGCAAAGCCACGATTACGGTGGAGGCCGCGGCCGCGCTGCTCGTGGCAACGCTCCGCCCCAATGTCTTCGCCGAAACCAACAATGGCCAGGCGGCGCCTGTCGTGGCGAAGGCTGCCGGCGAGATCGACCTGAAGGCGGTTGTGAAGGAAGTCCTCGCCGCCGTCGCCGGCAAGCTCGATGTCACCGAGGCGCCGGTCGTCGTGAGCGGCGGCCGCGGTCTCAAGGGGCCGGAAAATTGGCATTTGATCGAGAGCCTCGCGGCCGCGTTCGGCAACGCGGCAACCGGCGCGTCGCGCGCGGTCGTCGACGCGGGCTGGCGACCCCACGACGAGCAGGTCGGGCAGACCGGCAAGACCGTCGCACCTACTCTTTACATCGCCTGCGGGATCTCCGGCGCGATCCAACATTTGGCGGGGATGAGCTCCTCGCGCGTCATCGTGGCGATCAACAAGGATCCCGAGGCGCCGATCTTCAAGGTGGCCGACTACGGGATCGTTGGGGATGTCTTCGAGGTCCTGCCGGTCCTGACCGAGGCCGTGAAGAAGCTGAAGGCGGCGAGCTGACTCCGGGCGCCGGTCCCGGCACCCGCGCCCCTGGGCGCCACTAGCGCACGCCCGAGCCCGTCGATATCTTTCCGGCCCGATCATCGGGCGGCTGGCTCAGTTGGTTAGAGCGCCACACTCACATTGTGGAGGTCGCAGGTTCGAATCCCGCGCCGCCCACCAGTCAATCACCCCCGGCGCCCTACGCGAAAGTTGGCGAAGCCAACTTTCGCTCCGAGACGCCGACCCCTGAGGGGTATTCGCACAGCACGATTCGGCGCTGGATTGTTGGGGTTGGTGTCAGGCGCCCGAGCGGGTGATCGGCGTCGAGATCGGCTTGGCGTCGGGGTGGCGCTTCACGCATTGTGGCAATAGCCGAAGATCTTGAGCGAGTGCGCGACGATCTTGAATCGGTGGGATTTGGCCGCCTGGTCCTGGAGATCCTCGATTTCTTGGGATTGGAACTCGGTGATCTTCCCGCAGTCCAAGCAAATGATGTGATCGTGGTGCGCGTGGCCGAGGGTGTGCTCGTAGAGGACCCGCCCCCGCCCGACATCGAGCCCCTGGACGAAGCCCGCCTCCACCAACAATCCGAGCGCGCGGTACACGGTCGCGATCGAGATCCGATGCCCGGCCTTCTCGAGATCGCGATGGAGATCCTCGGCGCTGAAGTGGCGATGGGTGGCGAAAACCGCGTCGAGGAGCGCCGTCCTTTGCTTGGTGAGGCGCAGCCCATTCTTGTGGAGCAGGTCCTGGAACGCGTCGTAGGCCTTTTTCACGAGCGCAAGATTAGGTCGATGACCCGGAAACGCTACTGGGCCAGGGTCGCCTCGCGAAGCGCAATGTCGCGGCGAACCTTCTTTCCCACAAATCGAATCTTGTCCATCGCGCCGTAGGCGCGTTCGCGCGCCTCGGCCGCGTCGCGCCCGAGCGCGGTGACCGAGAGCACGCGGCCGCCCGACGTCACGATGTTGTGATCCACGAGCTTGGTCCCCGCGTGGAAGACCCGCAGCGTGTCGTCCTCTTCGATGGCGTCGAGGCCGGTGATCGGGCGCCTGAGCTCGGGCTTCTCGGGGTAGCCCTCGGAGGCTGCCACCACCGTGACCGCGACGCGCGGATCGAAGCGCGGCCCATCCATCTTCTCGAGCGTGCCGTCGGCGGCGGCGACGAGGTAGGGCACGAGGTCGTCGGAGAAGCGCATCAGGATCGCTTGGCATTCGGGATCGCCGAAGCGCGCGTTGAACTCCAGGACCACGGGCCCCTTGGGTCCCAACAATATTCCGGCGTAAAGAACCCCACAGAACTTGCGATCCTCGTGGTTGAGCGCGTGGATCGTTGGCAATAGGACCTGCTGCTCGATCTGTTGCCTCATCCGGTTGGGGAGCGCCACGGGGCAGACGGCCCCCATGCCGCCGGTGTTGGGGCCCATGTCGCCGTCGCTGAGGCGCTTGTGATCGCGCGCCGCCTCGAGCGGCATGATCGCCGAGCCGTCGGTGATGGCGAGGACCGACACCTCCGGCCCGCGCACGAACTCCTCGATCACGACGCGCATCCCCGCCGCGCCGAAGATCCGGTGCTCCATCATCTTCAGCACCGCATCCTTGGCTTGCTCGCGATTGTCACAAATGCTCACCCCCTTTCCGGCGGCGAGCCCCGACGCCTTCACCACGATGGGGAAGTCGTCGAACGCCTCGAGGTACGCCATCGCAAGATTGGTGTCCTCGAAGATCCGGAAACTTGGTGTTGGGATCCGGTGGCGGCGCATCAGCTCCTTGCCGAACGCCTTCGAGCCCTCGATCTCCGCCGCCGCGGCGGTCGGGCCGAAGACCTTGATCCCCTTCTTCTTCTGGAGGCGGTCGGCGAGGCCGAGGCAGAGCGGATCCTCGGGGCCGATGACGACCAGGTCCGCCCGCTCGGAAGCCGCGAGCGAATGGAGCCCTTCCACGTCGTTCGCCGCCACAGGCCGGCATTGGGCAATCTTGGCAATCCCCGCGTTTCCCGGTGCGCAGAGGAGCTTCGTCACCTGGGGCGACTTCGAGATTTTCCAGCAGAGGGCGTGCTCCCGCCCGCCGCCGCCGATGACGAGGACTTTCATGGGATTGGCCCCGGACTTCGGGCCGCCCGGGAGGGGAAGGTATCCGCTGCGCAGGCGCCGCGCGAGCAGATTGAGAGTTACGCGCGCGCGTAACGTGGGTTGTCGTCGCGCCTTTCGGCTACCCACCTAAATAGAGATCGAGTGAAACGACTGACATTCCTGGGGTTCGTTTTGGCCCCTCGCCGCGATCGGCCTGGGAATCGGATTCGGTCTGCGGCGGATGCGGGCGCCGCGCTTTGCGAACGCGCCGATCATCCTCATCTCGATCGACACGTTGCGCGCCGATGCGGTCGGCGGTTTCGGCGCGCCGGTCCAGCAGACTCCGAATCTTTACATCGTCGGAAATGAGGGAATCCGCTTTCCGAACGCGATCTCCGCGGCCCACATCACGGCCCCCTCGCACGCGACGATGCTCACGGGGCTCTCGCCGTTCGTCCACGGCCTGACGATGGCGAAGCAGGGGATGGCGTATTCGTTGCCTTCGCAAATCCCAACTTTGGCGGAGATCCTACAAAAAGCGGGGTACCAGACCGCCGCGTTCACCGACGGGATCCAGCTCCTCCCCGAGCTCGGCTTCGCGCGCGGCTTCGAGACCTACGAGGCGAATCCACGGGGCTGCGCGAAAAGGCGCCGCGGATCGCCGAGTTCCTGGCCGACGTGAAGAACCAGCCGTTCTTCCTCTTCCTCCACACCTATCGCACCCACCAGCCCTACCGCCCGCCGCTCGATCTCCTCCCCTCGCTCCTCGAGGACTACGCCGGCGTGTACGCGAACAGGGCGCGCGCGGCGGCCTGGCTGACCCAAGAGCAGGTCATGCGCCGCTCACCCCAACAAAACAAGATCGGCCGCGAGCTCTCGGGCACGCGCGCGGCCGACGACACCGACCGCGCTTTCTTCCGGCGCCTCTACGACGCGGCGGCGACCGGCGCCGACCGCGAGATCGGCGACATACTTGGGATGTTGCGGAAAGTGGGATCTACGACGACGCGATCGTCGCGATCACCTCGGACCACGGCGAGGCCTTCTTCGAGCACTCGGTCGATTCCCACAATACGACCTACGACGAGTGCATCCGCGTTCCCATGATCCTGCGCCTCCCGGAATGGCGGGGGCTGGGCGGACGATCGATGCCACGTTTCCGTCGGTGAACTTGGAGCCCACGCTCCTCGACTTGGTCGGCGTCGCGCTCCCCGGTCCCGTCGAGGGGATCTCGGTGCGCCCGTGGCTGCTCCGCGGCGAGCCGGCCGAGGAGCCGGCGTTCGCGGCGTGGTACGACGGCGCCGACACCCGCTTTCCCAACGGATGCGCGGTGCGCACGCGCGATAGCAAGCTCATCGCGTTCGAGGATGCGCATGTGTCGCAGAGCCTTCAGGCGCGCGAGCTCGGCCCTTTCTCGTTCTTCGACCTCACCAGCGATCCCGGCGAGACCAAGGACCTCGCGGAAGAGCTCCGCCCGCGCGATCGCGACCTGCGCCGCGCGCGCGACGACGCCCGCTCGCTCTGGAAGTCGTTGCGTTCGCACTATCGCGTCGAGCCCGAGGCCGCGTCCCAGCTCGGAGAGGAAGCCATCGAAGCGCTGCGCGCGGTCGGCTACGCGAAGTGACCCTATCGTCCCCCGGCCTTAAGTTAGGATTCGCCCTCCGCGCGGGGTGTAGCTCAGCGGTAGAGCCGTGCGTTTGGGACGCCCGTGTCGGGGGTTCAAATCCCCCACCCCGACCAACCGGCCGCGCCGTGAGCAATCCTTCCAACGAACGCATCCGCGAAATCTTGGCATCGGCGCGCACGATCGCCGTGGTCGGCTACTCGAAGAATCCGGCGCGGCCGAGCCACTGGATCGCCGAATACCTCAAAGCCCAAGGATATCGGGTGATCCCCGTGAATCCCGGGATCGAGTCGGCGCTCGGCGAGACTTGCTATCGCACGCTCGCGGAGGTGCCCGACGACGTCGACCTGGTCGACGTCTTCCGCTCCCCGAGCACGTGCCCGAGGTGGCCGATCAGGCGATCGCCAAGAAAGCGCGGGTCCTCTGGCTCCAGGAGGGGCGGAAAACTGGGAAAGCGGCGGCGCGCGCGCGCGCGGCGGGTCTCGAGGCGGTGGTCGGGCGCTGCATCTTCCGCGACCACGCGGCGCTCGCTGCGGGGCGCTGAATCCAATGGAAAAGAACCGCGCGAAGCCGCGCGCCGCGAAACCCAAGAATCGCCCGGCGCCGAGCGGGGCCGCGAGCTTCTATTTGGATGCGGTCGGCGGCGCACTCGGCACGCAGCCGATCTCGCTCGCCACCGTGATCGACGCGACCCCCGACGCGATCCTCTTCGTCGACGTGGAGCGGCGGATCCGCTTTGGAATCGCGCCGCGGCCGAGCTCTTCGGCTACACGCGCGAGGAGGCGGTCGGCGCCTACTACGATTTGTTGCTTCCCCGATCTGAAGGCGTCGGGGAGCTGGAGACCCTCGAGCGTATGACGCGCGAGCGGGGCTTCGTTCACAACCATCTCACGCGGCGGGTCGGCAAGGACGGGCGCGAGTGCCTCGTGTCGCTCTCGCGCTCGACGCTCCAGGACTCGTCGGGGGCCGTGGTCGGGTGGACCGCGGTCCTGCGCGATGTCACCGATCAGGTGCGGGTCGAGGAGGAGCTCTCGCGCGCGCGGAGCCTTGCGATGATCGGGGAGCTGGCGGCGACCGTGGCGCACGAAATCAAGAATCCGCTCGCGGGGATCCACGGCGCGACGCAGATCCTGTTGCATCAGACCCCGGCGCCCGACGGCCGCCGCGAGATCCTCGAGCACCTCGCCAACGAAATCCGGCGGCTCGATGCGACCGTGCGCGATCTGTTGCGTTTCTCGCGGCCGGAGAAGCCGCGCCTGGACCGGCGCGACATCCGCGCATATGTGGGATCGCTCACCAAGGCGCTCCGCGAGGACGCGGGCTTCGCCGGAGTCGAGTTCGATACCACGGGCGATTCCCAACTATTCGTCCATTACGACGAGCGGCTCCTCCACCAGGTGCTCATGAACCTCTTCGAGAACGCGCGCGACGCGATGGAGGGAAAGGCGAGATCGCCGTGGATTTCCGGCGCGAGGGGAGCGGGCTGTGGTGGAGATCCGCGACGCGGGGCCCGGGATCCCCGAGGCCAATCTGGCGCGCGTCTTCGATCCGTTCTTCTCGACGAAGCCGCGCGGCACCGGGCTCGGCCTCGCGATCTGTAGGAAGAACGTCGAAGCCCACGGCGGCACGATCGCCGTGGCGAACGCGCCCGGCGGCGGCGCCTAATTCACGATCCGACTCCCCATCCAACCCAAAAACCAACTATCGAGAACCCAATGAAATACGGCGCCCGCAACAAGATCACCGGCAAAGTCACCGCCATCAAGAAGGGCACGCTCATGTGCCAGGTTTCGGTCAAGACTGGGCAGCCGGTCGATCTCTCGTCGGTCATGACGCTCGACTCGCTCGAAGAGTTGGGAATCAAGCCGGGGGACCAGGTGACCGTCGTCGTGAAGGCGGTGAACGTCCTGTTGATCCGGAATAGTGGAATTAACGACCAGGCACCATTTCACAAAGTTTGAAATTTTTGGCGTGACCAGTTATAAAATTTTGGCGCGGATCATCCGTGCCGCCGCATGGCTGGGAACTGGCGGTCGCGTCCTATGCGCGAGCATCATTTCCGCGCGGATCGATCGTCACCGCCACGATAGACGCCCGCCACCTGCTCAAGATCGCGGTGCTGAGCGAGGCTTTTCGTGGTATTCCTCGGCGCGCGCCCGGGGACCTCGCGGAACGTCGATTGCCCTGCGGCGCCCCCATGGTGAACGACCCCCGCGCGCGCCGCCGTCTCGTCCGATTGCTACAAATGGCCTACTCGAGCGAGATGGCCGCGGCGCTCGCCTACCAGGGTCACGCGGGCGCGGTGCGGCGCGCCGACGAGCGCGACGCGATCCCTAAGAATCGAGCTCGAGGAGTGGGTCCACCGCGGCGCCATCGGAAGAATGTTGGCAAACCTCGGCGAGCGCCCCGCGCGATGGCGCGAGATCCTGATGAATGGCATCGGCCACGCGCTCCGCGCCGCCTGTCCGCTCTCGGGTTGGCATCTGCCGATGCTCGTCGCGTGGAAGCTCGAGGAGATGAATGTTGGGGAGTACGCGACCGCGGCGCGGCTCCGCGCGCGGCGCCGGGCTCGAGACCATGGCGCGCGAGCTCGACGCGATGAGCGAGGTCGAGTGGGAGCACGCCGTTTTCTTTGGTGGGGTTCTCGGATTCGCCGCGTCGAGGGCGCGGCGGCGCCCGCGGCCGAATAGGCGCGGCGCCGGGGGCGGCGCGGCGGTAAGCTCCTAGGCGATCCGAGCCTATGGCAATGCCCGCGTACGGCCCGCGCGTCTGCGCGCTGATCCTCGCCCTCGCTCCCCTTCCGCCGCGCGCGGCGCCCGCCGACGACGAAACCGTCTACGTGGATGGCAAGAAAAGCCAGCGCCTCGCGTTCCAGGGGCAGGCGTGGGGGCCGGTGCCGATTGGATCGAGGGAGCGGCGCCGAGCGGAAGGTCTTCACCTTCGATCGCCTCGGCGAGGGGATTTCTCGATCCGGATGCGACTCGCTCTCCCCGAGGCGAAGGGCTCCGACCCCAAGGGGACCGGAGTCTCGGCGCAGTTCGGCGAGAACATCCTTTGCTTCGACGCCGCCGGAAAGTTGGTGACGGGGACGGGCCCCTGGTTCGGAGGCAAGACCAACAATCTCGCCGAGGCCGCGAAGCTCATCCTCGCCAAGAGGCCCTTCGAGCTCGCGGTGAAGCGCACCGGCGGAAAGTTGGTGATTTCGATCGACAAGCAGCCCCTCTTCGCGGGCGACGTGGGGAACGGCGCCGTCGGAAGGTGGGATTCCTCCCGGAGCGCGGTTCGCTCCGGGTGTACGCGTTCTCGATCAAGGGAGCCTCGCCGGCCCAGACCCCGCCGCCGAAACCAAGCTATCGGAGCTGCAGCCCCAGATCGACGCGGCGATCAACCGCGGGGTCGCCTACCTCCTCTCGACGCAGCTCCGCGACGGATCGTGGGGATCGTTCCAGCCGATGTACTACGGCGGGCAGACCGCGCTCTCGGTCTACACGCTCATGAAATGTGGGATCTCGCCGCAGCACCCGGCGATCCAGCGGGGGCTCGCGTTCCTCGACACGGTCACGCCGTACGAGACCTACACGGCCTCCACGATGATCCTCGCGTACGAGGCGACCCACGACCCCGAGCGAAAGCCAAGGATCCACTCGATCGCGTCGGCGCTCCTCTCGTGGATGCAGACGCAGGTCGGGCGCTACAGCTATCCGGGGAGCACCGAGGCGACCACTTCGGCAAGAATCCCGGAGCCGCCGATCTCTCGAACACACTAATTCGCGGCGCTCGGGCTCTGGGCCGCGACGCGCTGCCGGCTTCGAGGTCCCGACGGATCGTTGGGTTCTGATCGCCGAGGGCACGCTCGAATGCCAAGAAAGGCCGGGCGAGACCGACGTGCCGCTCGAGGGGCGCACCGGGATCCACGCGCGCCTACGTCGGCGGCTTCACCTATCGCGCGAAGGAGGGGACCCCCACCGGCTCGATGACCTGCGCCGGCGCCTCGATCCTGAAGATCGCGCAAGTCTGCGCGGGCGCGAAGCTGCCGAGGTCGGTCTCGAAGGCGATCGACAACGGCGTCGAGGCGGCGCTCGGCTGGCTCAAAACCAACTATAACGTGACGGCCAACCCGCGGAAGGGTGACTGGGTCAAATACTACCTATATGGCCTCGAGCGCGCCTGCGCGCTCACCGCGACCGATACGCTCGCCGGGCATAGTGGGTATGTCGAGGGGTCCAAGTATCTGGTCGAGAAGCAGGGGCAGCGCGGCGATTGGTGGGACGCGTACAGCGAGCCCGACACCTGCTTCGCGCTCCTCTTCCTGCGGCGCGCGACCACGCCGCGGTGATGACCGGCGGCGTCGGCCCGGCGGCAGCCGAGCTGCGCGCGTCGAGCGAGCCGGCCGACGCCGTGTGGTTTCGCGCCACGGGGGCTCGACGATCACCCTCTGGATCAGCGGCTTCGGCGAAGGGGCGGCGAAGGCGCGCACGGAACCCGCGGCCGACGGCACCCCCGGCGGCATCCGCGTGAAGAGCGTCGAATGGTTGGTGAACAACCAGGTCGTCCAGACCGTCGCCGGCAATCCCAACAAAACGTGGAGCGGCGAGGCGCTACGCGGCGAGCTACGCGTTCTCGAAGGCGGGCAACTATCGCGTGAGCGCGAAGGTGACGGTCGTCGCCCCCGACGCCCCGCCGGCGCCGTCGAGCCCACGATCGTATTGTTTGCGAAGGGCTTCGCGATGGACACGGGTCCGGTCCTCGAGCCGTGGCTCCTCGAGGCGGCGCGGCTGCGCCAGAGGAACGTATTGGTGGGAAAGGATTTCGTCGTGACGACGAGCTCCCAACTATCGGCGGGCGAGGGGCACGACAAGGCGACCGATGGCCTCGAGTGCACCCGCTGGCTCTGCGATCCCAAGGATGCGAGCCCGACGATCGCGGTGGAGCTGAAGCAACCTTTGAAGGCCGACACCGTGATCCTCGCCCCCTGCTGCATGAAGGACGAGTCGCGCGGGATCTTCGACCGGATCCGCGAGGTGGAGGTGCGGGTCAACAAGGACAAGCAGCCGATCGTCGCCACGCTGCCCGAGGACGAATTCCAATCGATCCTCGTGCCGCTCGGAAAGTTGACATCGGTGAAGCAGCTCGAGGTGCGGGTGACCAAGCGCGACCGGGTCGGCGCCAACTCCGGGTCCACGGGGTTCAGCGAAGTCGGCCTCGAGCTCCGCTCGAGGAAACCAAGTAACGGGCGGAGGGCGCCGCGGCGCCATCCCAAGTATCCATGGGTGATCCGCGACCGAGGCTCCGGGTGCCGCGCACGCGCTGGATGACCGCGTTCGACGCGGTCTCGTTCGTTGGGATCGCGGCGATGGCCGCCTATCTGTGGGTTTCGTGGGGGCGGCTCCCGGACCGGATCGTGAGCCACTTCGGCGCGGAGGGCCGGCCCGACGGCAGCTCGGTGCGCGCGGTGGTCCTCGTCTTCCCGGAGTCGCGGCCGCCATATTCGTGGGATTCCTCCTCCTGCGGCGGATTCCCCAACATTTCAATTTTCCGGTGGCGATCACCGAGGCGAATGCGGCGCGCCAATACACGATCGCCTGCGAAATGTTGGCATGCCTGTCGGCGGTGCTCACGTGGGGCTTCGCCTACGCCGTGGTCACCGTCGTGCGAGCCTCCCTCCACGAGATGCCGCGGATGGAGCCGTGGATCGTCCCGGCCGGGGTCGGGTGATCTTCGCGACGATCGCGCTCTTCCTCGCGCGGATGGTTCGGGCGCGGTGAGCGCCGGAAACGCCGGCGCCCGCGCGCTCACCAACTATCCTTTCAGGGAGCCTCTTCAGCTCGGGATCCATCGCCTCGGCCCATAGTTGGTATCCCTTGGGCGAGAGGTGGAGCATGTCGGGCATGATCTCCGGCGTGAGAACCCCGTCGTCGCGCAGGAAGACCTTGCCGATGTCGCGGTAGTGGACCCGCTCGCCGTCGGCGAAGCGGCTCGATGAAGCTTGTTCGCGGCCTCGTTGTTGAGGCGCATCGGATCGTCGGGCTTCTCGCCGCGCAGGGAAGATCGCCAACAATAGAATCTTGGTGTTCGGGAGGCGGCGGGCGAGGCGCTGGAGGATCGCCGTCACGCCGTCGGCGATCTCGGCCGGCTTCGAGCCCGTGCCGGTGTTGTTCGTCCCGATCATGAGGACGACGACCTTTGGCTTCAGCTTGTCGAAGTGCCCGACGGCGATCCGCCGCAGGACGTCCTGCGTCTTGTCGCCGCCGACTCCGTAGTCGAGCGCCTTGAGCGGCGCATAGTTGGCATCCCACACGGCTTTCCGGCCCCTTCCCAACCTTCCGTGATCGAGTCGCCGAGGAAGACCGCTTGGGCGTCGATCTGCCCGGTGCGCTTCTCGAGCTCCGCGACACGCGCGGGATTGTTGGGTTGCGTCGGGACGTGGGTCGAGGCTGGTCGGGGACGGCTTTCGTCTCGAACGCAGCGCGGTTCTTGCAGGCGGGGGCGGCGAGCGCGAGGGCGGCGAGGGCGAGTCGTTTCATTGGGATCGAGTGTAGCAGGTGGCTGGAAGAGTGGTTCGCGCCACGGCGCGCGGAAACGTGGGGAGCGCGAATCGTTGGCTTCCTCAGAGCCCGTAGAAGCGCTCGGCGTTGCCGCCGAGCACGGCGTCGCGCGCCTTCGGCGAGAGCGTCGCGGTGAGCGGGTCGAGGATCCCCATGACCCGCGCGTAGTCCCCGCGAGCGTGCAGACGGGCCAATCGGAGCCGGCCATGAGGCGATCGACCCCGAACGCGTCGATCACGACCTCGAGATAGGGGGCGAAGTCCTCGGGCTTCCATTGCTCCCAATCGGCCTCGGTCACCATCCCCGATAGTTTGCAATGCACGTTGGGATTCTTGGCGAGCTCGCGGACGAGCGTCTTCCACGGCTCGAGCTTCCGCGCGCGGATCTCCGGCTTCGCGAGGTGGTCGAGGACGAATCGTTGGGTTGGGAATCGCGCGGCGAGCTCCACCGCCGCGCGGAGCTGGCGCGGCACGACGAGCAGATCGTACGTCAAACCAAAGTATCCGAGCGCCGCGATCCCGTTCATGAAGTCGCGACGCAACAAAAAGCGGTCGTCGGGCTCGCTCTGGACCATGTGCCGCACGCCGCAGAGCTTGCCGCGATTGCGGAACCGCTCGAGCCGGTCGTACACGCGGTCGGAGCAGAGGTCGACCCATCCGACCACGCCGCGGATCCACGGATGCGCCTCGGCGAGAGCCGAGGAGCCACTCGGTCTCCTCGACGGATAGTTGGGCTTGAACCGCGACGCACCCGCCGATCCCCGCGCGGCGAGCAACGGCTGGAGCTCGTCGGGGAGGAAATCGCGCGCGAGCGGCGCTGCGGCGGCATCGATCCAGGGGAGCGACTCGGGGGTGTACTTCCAGAAATGTTGGTGTGCGTCGATGCGGGTCACGGGGGATTTCGTTGGGGTCAGCCGATCCGATGCTCGCGGATCACCGCGTCGCGGATCCTGAGGCCGCAGCCCGGCTGCTCAGGGAGCGAATAGTAACCCTCCTTCACCTGGATCGGCTCTTCCCACATTTCCGCGAGCGACTCGTAGCAATTCTCCACCATGATCGCGCCCGGAGTGGCGGCGGCGAGCTGGACGTGGAGCTTCTGCTGAACGTTGGTGTGGGGAACCACGGGGAGGCCGTGCGCCGAGGCGAGCGCCGCCACCTCGAGCCACTCGTCGATCCCGAGCAGCTTCGTCGCGTCGGCCTGGACGTAGCCGACCGCGCCGGCCTCGATGTAATCGCGGAAACTATACTTGGTGTACAGCGTCTCGCCGACGGCGAGGGGATCAGATCGCGCGCTGGAGCTCGGCGTGGGACTTCACGTCCTCGGGGACCATCGGCTCCTCGAGCCAAAACACATCGAAATCGGATAGTTTGCTTCCCCAGATGCGCGCGGTCGGGAGGCTCCAGGCGCAGTTCACGTCGGTCATGATCCGGATCTTGGGGCCGAGCACGCGGCGCACGGCGCCGACCCGCTCGTAGTCCTCGCGCGGATCGGGGCGGCCGAGCTTGATCTTCACCGCGTCGAAGCCGCGCGCGACGAGCGCCGTCGTGTCGGCGATCAGCTCCTCGACGCTCAGGTGAGCCAGCCGCCGTCGGTGCTGTAGGCCTTGACGCGGTCGCGGCACGATCCCAAGGTATCGCCAGAGCGGAACGCCGGCGATCTTGCAGGCGATGTCCCACAGCGCGAACTCCACCGCCGCGATCCCCACGCGCGACGCGCCGACGCGCCCGACGAAATGGTTGGTGAAGAACATCTTGCGGACCAGCTCGCGCCGAAAGGTGGGATCGGCGCCGATGAGCGCCGATTTATAGCAATCGTCGACCATGACCTGCGCGGCGTGGAGCCCCGGCGTGTAGCTCCAATTCATCCCGTGCCCCGTGATCCCTTCGTTGGTCTGGACCACGACCTGGAGGAACTCGACCGCCTCGACCCGGCTCTGGGAGTCGGTGATCGCCCGCTGGCGCAGCGGCACACGCAAAAGTTGGGTTTCGACGCCGGTGATCTGGAGGCTCATGGATCGTTGGTTTTCTTGGGGGGACGTGGCGCGCGGTCAGCGCCCGGCGGAAATCTTGGTGAAGCCGGCGCGGGCCGAGCGGTAGCAGGCCTCGACGAGGGCCATGGTCCGCGCCGCGTCGGCGACGGAGGTGACGAGGCGCCGGTCCTCCCCCGCCGCGAAGCGCTGGAGGTTCGACATCGTGCCGGCGAACGCGTCGGGAAACCACGAACCGCGCAGCCGAACCGAACGCCAACGATCGCCCGCGGCGAACTCGAGCGTGTCGGGCACCCCCGACGGATAGTTGAGATTCACCCCCATCGTCGCGACCGCGGCGCCGCGGGTCCCCTCGACCTTGAGCGCGGACGCGGCGTGGCGCGCGCCGTGGGTGTGACCGTGGTCGGTCGTCACCACACATCGGAGCGCGCCGCGCTCGAAGACGATCGTCGAGCGGGTGTCGGCGTAGCCGGGGAATCGGGGATCGCGCATCGCTGCCGCGCGAACTTTGTTGGGATCGCCGAAGAGCGAGCGCGCGAGATCAAATAATGGATCGAGTGGTAGACGATCTCGAGACGCGGGATCGACTCGAGGAAGCTCCAGCGCGACCAGGGCGTATAGGTGGTGACGCGGAATTCCGCGTCGGCGATCTCGCCGAGCCAGCCCCGCTCGAGCGCGTCGCCCAATGCCAACATATTGGGGGCGAAGCGGAGCTGGAAGTTCACCGCCGCGACGAGCCGCTTCTTCCGACAAACACCAAGGATCCGCCGCGCCTCGGCGAGGTCGCGCCCCATCGGCTTTGGATGAGCACGGTCGCGCGCGCGGGAGCGCCGCAAGAACCCCAAGGATCTCCCCGCCGGCACGGCGACGTCGAGACCGCGTCGCGCTCGCGCGCCGCCTCCTCCATCGAGACGAGGACGCGCGGAACCCCGAGCTCGCGCGCCGCGCGTCGCGCCGCGGCGCGATCCACGTCGTAGACCGCGGCGATCGGAATCCCAACTTTCCGGTAGGCGGGGCCATGGGCGCTCCGCACGATCCCCCGCGCCGATCACGACGACGGGGCGCGGATCGCTGGGAAGGGGCCATCGTTGGCGAAGGCCGCGGAGCGCGGTGCCATCAATCAAGGTGGAACACTTCCTCCATCGAAGCCCACCATTCGCCGGGGCGGCGTGCGGGGTCGGGGATCTGCATCGGCTCCATCAGATCCCACCATTCGCGCATCCAGGGAGCCGCCGCCAGGGCGCGCATCCGCGCCTCGTACTCGCCGTCGGGCCCCGCATACTCGAAGCTGGCGAAGAGCCTCCCTGGAAATGATAGATCGAATAGTTGGTGATCCCGGCGGCACGGATCGCGGCCGCGATCTCGGGCCAGATCGCCGCGTGGTATCGTTTGTATTCGCCGAGCCTCTCGGGGCGAATCCGAGGAACTGTCGAAGCGGCGCGCCATCGCAATCCTAACGATCGCGCGCGACGCGCTGGCGCGCCTCGCCCAGCCGCTCGATGCCGCACTCCACCACGTCTCCTTCCTTCAGATAGGTGGGAGGGTTGAAACCGAGGCCGACCCGGGGGCGTCCCCGTGCTGATCACATCTCCGGGAGGAGCGTCATGAAGCCGCTGATGTAGGCGACGAGCGTCGGCACGTCGAAGATCATATTGGAGGTATTGCTCCCCTGGCGCGCCTCGCCGTTCACCCGAAGCCACAATTTTAGATTCCCAACATTGGGGACCTCGTCGGGGGTCGCGAGCCAGGGGCCTACGGGGGCGAACGAGTCGCAGCTCTTCCCCTTCACCCACTGGCCCCCCGCTCGAGCTGGAATTCCCGCTCCGAGTAGTCGTTGTGGAGGGCGAAGCCGGCCACGTGCTCCAGTGCATTTTCCTTGGGGACGTGCTTCGCGCGCTTCCCAACGATCACCGCGAGCTCCACCTCCCAATCCACTTTCTTGGCATTGCGCGGGATGAGGACGTCGTCGTTGGGGCCCGAGAGGGCGCTCGTCGCCTTGAAGAACAGCACCGGTTCCTTGGGAATCTCGGCGCCGGTCTCGCGCGCGTGGTCGACGTAGTTCAATCCCACGCAAATGATCTTGCTCGGCCGCGCCACGCACGGGCCGAGGCGCGCGCCGGGGCACGCGCGGCGCCCGCGCCCCTTCGCGCTTGGCCCAGTCGGCGAGGCGCACGAGGCCGTCGCCGCCGAAGAACGCCTCGTCGTAATCTTGGTGGAATGCGCTCGCGTCGGCGGCCGAGCCGTCGGGGAGGTAGAGGGCGGGGCGCTCCTGCCCCGGGGGTCCGAATCGGAAGAGTCTCATGCTTTGTGTGGGATTCGCGGAGCGCCGCGGAAGGGGATTGCCGTCATTGAACGAGGACTCCGCCGTCGATCGGGAACGCCTGCCCGGTGATGAAGGAGGCCTCCTCCGAGCACAGATAGAGGGCGAGCGCCGCCACCTCTTCGGGGCGCGCCATCCGCCCCATGGGTTGGTATTCGGAGAGCTTCTGGAACATCTCGGCCTCGCGCCCCGGATAGTTGGCTTTGAGGTAGCCGTCGACGAACGGCGTGTGGACCCGCGCCGGGCAGACGCAATTACAACGAATGTTCCTGTCCATGTAGTCGACGGCGATCGAGCGGGTCATCGTGAGGACCGCCCCCTTGCTCATCGTGTACGCGAATCGGTCCTCGATCCCAATCAAAGAAGCGATCGAGGCGAGGTTCAGGATCACGCCGCCGCCGCCGCGGAGCATCGCGCGCACGCCGGCGCGAGTGCACAAATACGTTCCCTTGACGTTCACCTCATAAACGCGGTCGAGGTCGGCCTCGGTCGTGCTCTCGATGTCGCCGACGTGGGCGATCCCGGCGTTGTTCACGAGGACGTCGACGCGATGGAAGCGCAGCGAGACTTCGTCGAAAGCGGCGTCGACTTCGTTGGCCTTCGAGACATCGCAGGGAAAGGAATCGGCCTCGCCCCCGCCGACTCGATCGCCGTCTCGATCGCGCGCGCCGCGGGAATGTCGCGCTCGAGGATCGCGACTCGCGCCCCCTGCCGCGCGAAGAGTTGGGCGATGCTCGCGCCGATGCCGGAGCCCGCGCCCGTGACCACCGCAACCTTGCCGTCCAGCCGGAACATGAAGATATGGGGGAAGATCCTGTCATCCCGACGGTGCGGACGCCACGACGAGGATGTCGCGTGTCACCGCGGGCGCGCCGCCGCTACCATCCGCGTCCCACCGCCCCGCGCCCCATCCCGATGCTGAAGACGATCGCCTCCATCCTTGCATCGCGCCCCTCGCGGCACTCGCCGGCTGCAACGGAAAAACCGAAGGAGGCGGCGCGGGCAAGGTCTTCCGCATCGCGGTGATCCCGAAGGGGACCTCGCACGAGTTCTGGAAGTCGGTCGAGCGCGGCGCGCGGCGCGCCGACACCGAGCTCGCCGACGTGGAGATCGTTTGGAAGGGCCCCACGGGCGAAGGCGATGCAAACCAACAAATCCAGATCGTCGAGTCGTTCCTCGCCGACGGCTACGACGGGATCTGCCTCGCGCCGCTCGACGCGCGCGCGCTCGAGACCCCGGTCCGCCAGGCCGCCGCGAAGAAGGTCCCCGTCGTGATCTTCGACTCGGGGCTCGCCAGCGCCGACGCGCCGATCGCGAGCTATGTGGCCACCAACAATGTCCACGGCGGCGAGCTCGCCGGCGAGCACCTCGCCACATTGTTGGGAAACAAGGGAAATGTGGTGTTGATCCCGTACGCCGTCGGCTCCGAGAGCACCGAGCAGCGCGAGCGCGGATTCCTCGATAACATGAAGAAGCATCCCGATATCAAGATTCTCTCGAGCGACAAGCACGGCGGCCCCGACGAGAGCCACGCCATCGAGGTGAGCGAGAACCTGCTCGCCACCTTTGGCGAGAAGATCGATGGGATCTTCTGCTCCAACGAATCGAGCACCTCGGGATTATTGACAGTCCTGCGCCGCGATCCGCGCGGCCTCGCGGGGAAGATCAAGGTCGTGGGCTTCGACTCGAGCGGCAACATCGTGAAAGGGCTCCAGGACGGGGTCCTCCACGGCGTCGTCCTCCAGGATCCCGTAAAGATGGGATACGAATCGGTGAAGGCGATCCGCGCGAAATTGTTGGGTGAGCCGGTCGCGAAGCGGATCGAGACGGGCGAGACGCTCGTCACGCCGCAGAACATGGGCGAGCCGCGCCACCACGAGCTCCTCTTCCCGCTCGAGAAGAAATAGGGGCAAGCCCCAGGCGCATGGCGAGCGACGCCGCAACCTCCGGCCGCGCGCGCCGCGCGGCGCTCTCGGTGGTGGCCCCTTTTCTTGGGTTGGCGATCGTGGTCGCCATCTTCTGGTTCTACGGAAAGGTGGCAAAGCCGGATGCCACCTTTCTTTCGGCGTTCCGGATGACGCTCATCGCCAAGCAAACGGCGATCGTTGGGATGGGAGCGCTCGGGATGACGATCGTGATCATCAGCGCGGGGATCGACCTATCGGTGGGATCGATCTTGGCCCTCACATCGGTGGTGTTGGCTCTCGCGCTCCGGGCCGGCTGGGCGCCGCTCGCGGCCGTCGGCGCGACGCTCGCGGTGGGCGCCGCGGCCGGGCTCGTGAATGGATTGTTGGTGACCACGCTCCGCCTCGTGCCGTTCATCGTGACGCTCGGGACGATGCTCCTCTTCCGCGGCCTCGCCGAGCAGCTGGCGGGCCAGAACAAGATTCCGGCCGAGGCGCCGCCGTGGATCGCGACCCTCCTCGATCCCCCGGCGCGGATCACTGGCAATTGGTCTCGACCGGAGTTTGGATGGTGATCATCCTCGGCGTCGCCACCGCGCTCGCGCTCCGCACCACGGTCTTCGGCCGCCACGTCTTCGCCATCGGCTCCAACGAGGCGGCGGCGCGTTTGTGTGGTCTTCCGATCGTTGGGATCAAGCTCGCGGTCTACTCGATCGGCGGATTCTTCATGGCGCTCGCGGGCCTGTTCGAGTTCGCCAACCTCAACAAACAGGGAAACCCGACGAGCGGCGCCGGCCTCGAGCTCGAGATCATCGCGGCGGTGGTGATCGGCGGCGGGAGCCTGAACGGCGGGCGCGGGAGCGTGCTCGGCTCGCTCATCGGCGCGCTCATGATGACCACTCTTCGGAGCGGCTGCGTCTTCGCCGAGGTCCCCGATCCCATCCAAAGATCGTGATCGGCGCGATCATCGTGGGCGCCGTCGCCGTCGACCAGATGAAATGGGGCCGGGCACCTTTACCAAGAATGTCGCAGTGATCCCAATGATCCGCGCCGCGATCCCAACTATCCTGCTGGTACTCGCGCCGGCAGCCGGGCGCGGCCAGGGGCCCGCCGCGTCGGCCCCCGCGCCGTACGGCGCGACCCCGAGCGCGCGCCAGCGCGCGTGGCACGAGCGCGAGATCTACGGCTTCGTCCACTTCACCATCAATACGTTCACCGACCGCGAGTGGGGCCAGGGGGACGAGGCGGAGTCGCTCTTCGCGCCGACCGCCCTCGATTGCCAACAATGGGCGCGCGTCGCGAAGGAGGCGGGGCTCCGCGGCCTCATCCTCACCGCGAAGCACCACGACGGCTTCTGCCTTTGGCCGAGCGCCTTCACCGAGCACTCCGTCACGCGGAGCCCGTGGAAAGGTGGGAAAGGGGACGTCGTGCGCGAGCTCTCGGAGGCATGCCAACGAAACGGTCTCGCCTTCGGCGTCTACCTCTCGCCGTGGGACCGCAATCACAAAGATTACGGCCGACCCGAGTACCTCACCTATTATCGAAGCCAACTAAAGGAGCTCCTCACGGGCTACGGCCCGCTCTTCGAGGTCTGGTTCGACGGCGCGAACGGCGGCGACGGTTACTACGGCGGCGCGCGCGAGAAGCGGGTGATCGACGCGTCGCATTACTACGATTGGTCGAATACCACCAAAATCGTCCGCGAGCTCCAGCCGGGGGCGGTCATGTTCAGCGACGCGGGGCCCGATGTCCGATGGGTGGGAAACGAGCGGGGCACGGCCGGCGAGACCACCTGGCAGACCTTCGACCTCGCGGGGCACTTCGCCGGCCACGAGCATCCCAAGCAAACCGAAGGGCACCGCGCCGGCGATACTTGGCTTCCGCCCGAGACCGACGTCTCGATCCGCCCGGGCTGGTTCCACCACACGAGCGAGGATTCGAAGGTGAAAACCGCCAAGCAGCTCGTCGACATCTATTTCGAGTCGGTCGGGCGCGGCAGCAACCTCCTTCTCAACATTCCCCCGATCGGCGCGGCCTCTTCCACGAGAACGACGTCGAGTCGCTCCGCGGGATGCGCAAGATCCTCGACGGGATCTTCACCAACGATCTGGCGCGCGGGAAATCGGCCACGGCGAGCCGCTCGCGCGGCGGCGATCCCAACTATGCGCCCGCGAGAGCGCTCGACGGCGACGCGGCGACCTACTGGGCGACCGGCGACGCGCCGCCCGCCGCCGGCGGCGATTGGCTCGCGGTCGACTTCGGCGCGCCCACGACCTTCGACGTGGTCGGCCTGCGCGAGGCGATCGCCCTCGGCCAGCGGGTCGACGCGTTCGCGCTCGACGCGTGGAAAGATGGGAAGTGGAGCGAAATCGCCGCGGGGACAAGCATCGGCCCGCGTCGCCTCCTGCGCTTCCCGAAGGTCACCGCGGAAAAGTTGCGTTTGCGGATCGTGAAGTCGGCCGCCGCCCCCTGCACTCGCCGAGCTCGCCGTCCATTGCCAACCATAGCGCGGCGCCCTCAGCGGGCCACCGCGCGCCGCCGTCAGATCGTGACCGTCAGAACGAGAACGTCACTCCCAAGATTGGGCCGTACATGATTCCGTCGAATCCCACGGTCTGCGCGCCGGCGCTCCGCTGGCGGTCGAGGCCGTATACTTGGTAAGCGGCGTCGATCGAAAGCCACGAGAATAGGTGGAATTGTAAGTTCGCCGTGGTTTTGTAGGTGAAGCGCGCCGCGTCGCCGATGTCGAACCTGCCGATGTCGCCGCGCACGCCGAGGCTCAGCCAGTCGGTGAGCCCCGACTTCACGCGCAGCCCCACCACCGGATCGAACCAATCGTTGACGTTGTCAAGATCGCCGGTGAGGCCGATCGCCCCCGCCCCTGCGCCCGATAAGTGGGTTTCGAGCCGGGTGTATCGCACGCCGCCGTACAGGTCGACGTGAAACGGCTCGAAGCGGCCGGTCGTGGGATCCTCGTAGATCCGATATGCCAAGAATCCCTCCGACTGGAACATCTGGAAGCTCGTCGTGACCGCCACGCTGGGGCCTCCGTTCGAGAGGGTCGAGTCGGCGCCGAGCGACATATAGAGGCCGTCGAGCATGACGCCAACTTTCCCATACCACACTTCCAGGTGCGCCGCCGCGGCGCCGTCGAGGTCGCTGAGGAGCTCGCCGAAGGCTTCGTGGACGTTGCCCGTCGCGGGGCCGATCGTCACGTTGCCGTCGATCGACGCAAACCACAAATACGGCGTGAGCTCGAATCGCAACCCATCGGAAGTCGCCGAGGAGCTCGATTTCTCTTTTGCCGCGTCCTGAATCCTCTCGAAGCGAATCGGCGCGCTCTCGACGAGGCGGGCCCCTCCGGCAAGATCGTTGGTATTAGGTGCGGCGACCATGACGGCGGGCGCTGCGGTCGGCGCGGGCTTGCCCACCCATTCGGGCTGCACCGCCGCCGAATCCCACACTGAGAATCCGCCTCGCGGCGCCGCATCCTGCGCGGCGACCGGCGCAACAACCGGCGCTGCAGCCGGCCCCTGGGCCGCCCCGGCCATCGAAGCAAACCCAAGAAAAAGGAGATTCGATCGTTGGAGGTAGGGCATTTGGTCTCACTCCCGCCCGTCGGGCGCGTGGGGGCCGGAATCCTACTCGTGCGCTTTTCCGCCGTCATCGGCCTTGGAGTAAGCTCCCGCCGCGAAGCCCGCCCCCGACCTCCCCGCCGTGACCATGGATCCCAAGAATGTCGCCGAGTGGCCTCGCCGGCCACCGCTGCTTCTTCTCTTCGCGACGCTCATCGCCCTCCTGGTCCTCGTCCCCGTTTTCGACGAGTCGGAAGCCGGAAAGTTGGCATTCGCAGGGGCGAGCCTCCTCGTTCTCGCCTCGGCGCTCGTCGCGCACGCGCGGACGCGGCGCGAGGTCGCCGTCGTCGGAGTCTTCGCGCTCCCGGCGTTCGCGGCGCTCGTCGCCTCGCACGCGCTGGCGAGCGAGAAGTGGCTCGTGTGGTCGTGGGCGTTCTCGGCCGCGGTCCTGATCGTGACGCTCGTGCGGCTCTTCCAATACGTCCTGCGGCCCGCTGTCGACCCGGAGAACGCCGTCGACCGGGTCTTCGGCGGCGTCGACGCATACTTGGTGATCGGTCTTTTTGTGGGCTTACCTCGGCGCGATCCTCGAATACTTCAAGCCGGGCTCATTCTTGGGAATCGGCGGCACGCGTTCTCTCCATGTGGCCGATCTGATCGTGACGAGCTTCGACTCGATCACGGCGGTCGGAGCCTCGAGGGATCGTTCCCCATGGAAAGGGCGCCCGTGCGCTGTTCATGCTGGAGACGCTCCTCGGCACGCTCTACCTCGCCGGATTCGTGGCGCGGCTCGTCTCGATGTCACCGGGAAGAAGGTCTGAGGGGGCGGCGTGCGCCGCCGCCCCGCGCCTCGCCTACGACCGCAGGAGCTCGCGGCGCGCCTTCACCAACTTTGTTTTCGTGGCATCGTCGACCTTGGGGTACTGCAAGCCGAGCGACCAGAGCGTGTCGATCACCGCGGCCGCCACGACGAGGCGCGTGAACCATTTGTTGTCGGCGGGGACGACGTACCACGGCGCATGGTCGGCGGCGGTGTTGCGGATCGCGTCGTCGTAGGCGTCCTGGTACTGATTCCAGAATCGGCGTTCTGCGGATGTCGTTCGCCGAGAACTTCCAGTTCTTCTCCGGGGTCTCGAGCCGCTCGAGGAACCGCCGCTTCTGCTCCTTCTTCGAGACGTGGAGGAAGAACTTGCAGATCGCGACGCCGTTGTGGGATAGGTAGCGTTCGATCGCTCGGATGTCCTGGAAGCGCTCGTCCCAGATGTGGCTGAGTGATCAGCTCGGGCGGGAGCTTCTGCGCCTCGAGGATCTGCGGGTGGACGCGCACGACGAGCGTCTCCTCGTAGTACGAGCGGTTGAAGATGCCGATCCGCCCGCGCTCGGGGAGTGCTTCGCGCAACGCCACATAAAGTCGTGGTCGAGGTCCTCGGAGCTGACGGCGCCTTGAAGCTGAAGACCTGGCAGCCCTGCGGGTTCACGCCCGACATGACGTGCTTGATGGCGCCGTCCTTGCCCGGCCGCGTCCATCGCCTGGAAGATCAGCAGCACGGACCAGCGGTCCTGGGCGTAGAGCATGTCCTGAGCTCGGCCAGCTCCCTCGACGCCGGCTTGCCAGGAACTCCTTCGCCTCGGGGCGCTGGTCGGACTTGATCCCGTGCGTATCGTTGGGATCGACGCGCGACAGGCGGAACTTCTTGCCGTTCGAGATCCGGTAGTCGCGGGAGAGGCCGCGGGCGAGCTTGGCGAGTTTCTTGATATTCATGGGATCGGGTCCGGGAGAGGAATCTTGGTCTTTGTGCGATGTCGCGGAGCTCGCCGACGACGGCGCCGCCGAGGGAATCCCAACTTTCGAGCGCTCCGCCTCGGCCTCGCGCTCCGGGTCGCCGGGGATGAGGGACCCCGGGGTGCCCGGCATCGGCTTCGTCGCGCGGAAGGTGCGGATCCAGTCGTCGATCTGCCGCTTGAACTCGTCGGGGATCGATGAACGCGTCGATCCGCATGGCGCCGAAGAAGTGGCCGATCCCCTTTCCCACCGATCGCGCCGGGATCTCCTGCCGCAGCGCGAACGGCGGCGCGAACGGGCCCCCAGTTCGCCCCCGAGAGAACGCAACACAAGATATCCACCATCGCGCGCGAGGCAGTAGCCCTTGTGCCCCCGAGGTCGCGGGTGCTCCCGAGCGGGAGCATGGCGCCGCCGTCGATCATTTGGTTGGGATCCTCGGTGTCGCGCCCCTCGCGGTCGATCGCCCAGCCCCGCGGAATCTTGGTGTTCCCGCGGCGCGCCATCTCGATCCGCCCGTAGGCGCAGGCGCTCGAGGCGAGATCGATCACGATCGGCGGCTCCGCCAGCCCCGGGAAGGCGATGGCAATGGGATTGGTTCCCAACATTCTCTCGGCCCCCAGAGCGGCGCCACGAGCTTGGTGGAGTTGGTCATCGCCCAGCCGATCAGGTCGCGCTCGAGCGCGCTGGAGCGCATACCAGCCCGCGACCCCGAAATGGTTGGTATTGCTGACGCTGACCCAGCCCGTCCCCGCCTCGGCCGCCTTCGCCATGGCGATTTCGTTGGCTTTGGGGCCGACGACGAGGCCGAGGCCGTTGTCGCCGTCGACGGTCGCCGTGCTCGGCGACTCGCGCACGACCCGAATCTTGGGTTTGGGGTTGATCCGCCCGAGCGACAGCATGTCGAAATAGGTGTGGAGGCGCGCCACGCCGTGCGAATCGATGCCGCGCAGGTCGGCCGACGAGAGGATCTCCGCCGCGAGCCGCGCGTCCGCGTCGGGGACGCCGAAGTGGAGGAAGGCGCGGGCCGAGAACTCGCGCAGCGCGGCCGGAGAGTATCGTTGGGGTTCGGCGGCGATCATCGCAACTTCGCGGCGACCCGCTCGGATACCAACTTTCCGATCTCGAGCGAGGCGGTGGCTGCCGGCGAGGGCGCATTGTTGACGTGCACGGCGCCATCCTCCTCGACGATCAGGAAATCGTCCACCATCGATCCGTCGGCCGCAACCGCCTGCGCGCGCACGCCGGCCGGCGCCGCCTCGAGGTCGCCGAGGCCGATCTCGGGGACGAGGCGCCGCAGCGCGCGCGCGAAGGCGGCCTGCTGAGGGATCGCCACATCTCCCCAGCCCCGGTCCGCCAATGGCGCCGCGCGAGGCGGAGGAAGCCGCCGTACGTGAGCGTTTCCCACAGATCGCGGAGGTCGATCGTCCCCATCGTGTAACCCTCGCGCGCGAAGGCGAGGACCGCGTTCGGCCCGCACTCGACGCCGCCGCCGATCCGCCGCGTGAAGTGAACCCCAAGAAAGGGAACGCCGGGTCGGGGACCGGATAGATGAGATTGCGGCATAGGTGGCGTTTCTCCCGCGCGATCTCGTAGTACTCGCCGCGGAACGGCACGATCCGCGCGGCGGGGCGCCCCCGCGAGGCGCGTCACCCGGTCGCTGTGGAGCCCGCGCAGTTCACCACGATTCGCGCGTCGAACTCCCCGCCGCCGTCGACGCCACGGTGCGATTCCCAACTTTCGTGAACGACGCGGCGCGCGCACCGGTCACCAACTTTCCGCCGCGCTCGTCGATCCGCGCCGCGAGCCGCGCGCAGACCGCGCGATAGTCGACGATCCCGGTCTCGGGGACGTGGAGCGCGTCGACCCCGGCGGCGTGGGGCTCGAGCTCGCGGAGGCGCTCGCGGCCGATCCGCTCGCAGCGCACGCCGTTCGCGCGCCCCCGCTCCGCCAGCGCCGCCAGGCGCGGCCGCTCCGACTCGTCGACGGCGACGATGACTTTCCCACATATCTCGTAGGGGATCCCCTCCTCCGCGCAGAAGCGCTCCATTGCCAACTTTCCCGCGCGGCAGTGGGCGGCCTTGAGGAGCCGGGGCGGTAGTAGATCCCCGAGTGGAGGACCCCGAGTTGCGCCCGGTTTGATGGGTCGCGAGCGCGCTCTCCTTCTCGAGGACCGCGATCGAGGTGCCGGGGCGCCCCTCAAGAGGCGGTACGCCGTGGCCAATCCACGATTCCGCCGCCCACCACGAGCACGTCGACTTGCACCGCCACACCAGTAATGTAGCAGGGCCCCACGAATCCGGTCCGCGCGCCGTTCCCACACCGTCTCGCGCGACGCGCGGGCCCCAACTCGATGCCCGATCCCGATCCCAACCTCGATGCGCGCCGCGCGCCGCGCCGCCGCGATTTCCTGAGGAGCGCCGCCGCGGGCGCCGCGGGGACGTGGATTCCGGGGATCTGGATCGCGGCGGGTTGGAGGCCGCTCTTCGCGGGCGCGCTCCAAGACAACGAATACGCGCGGCTCATCCCCGCCGACAAGAAACTCGACCCGGCCTGGGTCCGCTCGCTCACCGAGCGGGGCAAACCCCAAGAATATACTGGCGAGGCGCTCGACAAAGTGGGATGCCGATCGGTGGGCTCTTCGCCGGCGGTATGTACCTGAGCGGCGACGGGCGGCTCTGGCTCTGGGACATCTTCAACAAACCCGGGGTGGGGCTCGAGAACCGCGGCCAGAACGGCGAGACCTACGTGAAGCCGCTCGATGCGTCGGCCCCCGCGGCGTTCCGCCAGGGATTCGCGATCCGCGCGAAAGTTGGGAATGTGTGGGAGACGCGGACCCTCGACCGGCGCGGATTCCCGGCCGCGCGCTTCCGCGGCGAGTACCCGGTCGCGACGGTGACCTACGCGGATCCCAAGTTTCCGATCGAGGTGCGGCTCGAGGCCTTCTCGCCGTTCGTGCCCCTCGAGGTGGAGCGATCCAACTATCCGGCGACGGTCCTCCAGTTCACTCTCCGCAACCGCGGCGGGAGCCCGACCCCGTGGAATTGTTGGCATATCTCGAGAACCCCGTGCTCATCGAGGGCTCGCGCGCCGGAGACCAAAGATACCGCAACCGCGCGCGGGCGAGCGACGCGTCGGTTTCGTTGGGATGCAACGTGGTCCCGCGCCCGATGCCGGTCGCGGCGAAGCGGGCGCCGGTCGTCTTCGCCGACTTCGAGGAGGGTACGCCCCCTGGACCGTCGAGGGAAGGCCTTCGGCGACGCGCCGGCGCGCGGGGGCGCGGGGTCCAGAAGCTCTCGGGCTTCGAGGGGAATGGGCTCGTGAATAGTTGGCAAGACTCCGACGCCGCGCGCGGAAAGCTGGTATCTCCGGAGTTCACGATCCGCTACCCCTACATCAATTCCTGATCGGCGGCGGGAACCATCCCAACCAAACGTGCGTGAATCTGCTCGTCGACGGAAAGGTGGCGCGCACGCGGACCGGCGCCGACAGCGACGCCATGGACTGGGCCGGCTTCGCCGTCGAGGATTTGTTGGGAAAGGCGGCGAGGCTCGAGATCGTCGACGACTTCGATGGGGCGTGGGGACACGTCGACGTGGACCAGATCGAGTTCGCCGACCTGCCGCGGAGCCCGCGCAGCGCCCTCCCCTCGCCGAGCGGGCCGACTTCGGCACCGTGGCGCTCCTATTGTTGGGATCGGGGGCGGGCGCGTGGCGGCGGCGGCCTGCGCGGCGCCGATCCGGCGGCGCTGTTCGAGGCGGCGGCCAAGGTCGAGGACCAAACCCAAGAATCCGACGGCGAGCGGCCGGTCGGCGCGATCGTCCGCGCGGCGCTCCTCGCTCCGGGCGAGGATTGGTCGGCCACGTTCGTCCTCGCGTGGCACTTTCCCAACTTAACGCTCCCTCGGCTTCGAGCGGCCGGTGGGGCGCCAGTACGCCTCGCGCTTCCCCACGCGCTGGCGGTCGCCGAGGAGGTGGCCGCGCGCCTCCCCGACCTCGCCGCCGAAACCAGGCGATGGCGCGACACGTGGTACGACTCGACGCTCCCTATTGGTTCCTCGACCGGACCCTTGCCAACATTTCGACTCTCGCCACGTCGACCGCGCAGCGCTTCCGCGACGGCCGCTTCTATGGTTGGGAAGGGTCGGCTCCTGCGAGGGGACCTGCACCCATGTGTGGCATTATGCGTGGGGTGTGAACCGCCTCTTCCCCGAGGTCGAGCGCGCGCTCGCGAGGCGAGGTGAACTTCGGCCTCGCATTCGACCCGGCGACCGGCGCCATCGGCCACCGCGGCGAGCTCGCGCGCGAGGCCGCGGTCGACGGCCAGGCGGGGGCGATCCTCCGCGCGTGGCGCGTTCACCTCATGTCCCCGATGCCAAGTTTCTTCACCAACATTGGGATAAGATCAAGAAAGCGCTCGGGTGGCTCATCGCCAAGGATCCCGACCGCGACGGTATCCTCGACGGCGACCAGCCCAACACCCTCGACGCCGCCTGGTACGGGCGGATCGCCTGGACCTCCTCGCTCTACGTCGCGGCGCTGCGCGCGGGCGAGCGGATGGCGGCCGCGATGGGAGACAAGGACTTCGAGGCCGAGTGCCGCGCGATCGCCGAGCGGGCGCGCGCAATCTTGGGGATGGGCTCTTCAACGGCGAGTACTTCGTCCAGGTCCCCGATCCCAAGCATACGGACGCGATCGGCGCCGACTCCGGCTGTTACATCGACCAGGTCATCGGACAAAGTTGGGCTTGGCAGGCGGACCTCGGGCGGATCCTCGACGCGGACAAGGTGCGCTCGGCGCTCCGCTCGCTCTGGAAGTACAACTTCGCCCCCGACGTTGCGGCGCTGCGTGCGGCCTTCCGCGAGGGACGCCCCTTCGCGCTCCCCGGCGAGGCCGGCCTCGTGATGTGCACTTGGCCGAAAGGTGGGAAACGCGACGACTGGAAGAAGCATTGGCAAAACGGCTACTTCAACGAGTGCATGACCGGCTTCGAGCACCAGGTCGCCGCGCACATGATCCGCGAGGGGCTGCTCGAGGAGGGGCTCGCGATCGAGCGTGCGATCCACAACCGCTACGACGCGTCGCGCCGCAATCCCTACAACGAGATCGAGTGCGGCGACCACTACGCCCGCGCGATGGCGAGCTACGGGGCGTTCATCGCGATCTGTGGCTTCGAGCACGACGGACCGGCCAGATCGTTGGGATTCGCGCCGCGGCTGCGCCCCGAGGTTTCCGCGCGGCGTACACGACCGCCGAAAGTTGGGGTTCGATCGCGCAGACCCGCACGCCGACGCAACAGATCGATTCGATCCAGGTCCGCCACGGCTCGCTCCGCTTGAGATTGCTGCATTTCGAGATCCCCGCGGGGCGCAGCGCTCGGCGCCACGGCCGTCCGCGTCGGCGCCGAGGCGCTCCCTCACTCGGCGGTGCTCGCGGGAGGGAGGCGCGAATCGAGCTCGTGGAATCGCGCACCCTGCGCCGCGAGGATACGCTGACCGTCACGATCGACCTCGCTTGAAGCTTCTTTCGGCCCCACCCCGGCCGGACCCGACCCCCACCCGATGCCGCGAATCTCCGCCCCGCGCGCCAGACTCCTTCTGATCGTTGGTATTCTCGCGGCGCTGCTCGGTGCCCGCTGCGCGCTCAACAAGAAAAAAGCCGGGAGACGCCGCCGGCTCGAGCTCCACGCGGATGAATTGGTGGCGAAGCGCGCGCTTCGGCATGTTCATCCATTGGGGCCTCTACGCGATCCCGGCCGGCGAGTGGGGCGACGACAAGGGCCACGGCGAGTGGATCATGAACACGGCGCACATCCCGTGCCCGAAGTACGAGAAGTTCCGCGAGCAGCTTCAATCCGGCGAAGTTCAACGCCGATGAGTGGGTTTCGCTCGCGCAAGAGCGCGGGGATGGGATATGTGGTGATCACGAGCAAGCACCACGACGGGTTCTGCCTGTTCGACTCGAAGTACACGGACTACGACGTCATGTCGACTCCGTTCCACCGCGACATCATGAAGGAGATGGCGGAGGCGTGCCGGAAGCAGGGCCTCGTGATTTGTTGGTATCACTCGATCATGGATTGGCACCATCCCGACTATGTTCCGCGGCGCGACTGGGAGACCCGCCCGGCGACGGGGGCGAACTTCGACCGCTACTTCGGCCATCTCGAGAATCAGGTCTCCGAGCTACTCACCAACTATGGGAATATTGGTGTCCTCTGGTTCGACGGAGAGTGGGAATCGACGTGGAGCCACGCCTACGGCCAGCAGCTCTACGAGCTGTGCCGCGGGATCCAGCCGAATCTGATCGTCAACAATCGCGTCGACGTCGGGCGCGAGGGGATGGCGGGCTCGACGGCGGCCGGCAGATTCGCCGGCGACTTCGGGACCCCCGAGCAGGAGATCCCGGCCCAGGGCTGCCCGGGGTCGATTGGGAAACCTGCATGACGATGAACGACCACTGGGGATACAACAAGAACGACCAGAACTTCAAGACCACCGAGGACCTGATTCGCAAACTATGCGACATCGCGTCGAAAGGTGGGAATTTCCTGCTCAACGTCGGGCCGACGGCCGAGGGGCTGATCCCGCCGACGAGCGTCGAGCGGCTGCGCGAGATCGGGAAGTGGATGGCGGTGAATGGCGACTCGATCCACGGGTCCACCGCGAGCCCGCTCCCGGCGCTTCCTTGGGGTCGCGTCACGATGAAGCGCGACGGCGCTCAGACGATCCTCTACCTCCACGTGTTCGATTGGCCGACCGACGGAAGAGTTGGCATTGCCCGGAATCGGCAACGAGCCGCTGCGAGCGCGGCTCCTCGCGGCGCCGAACATGCCGCTCGCGGTCGAGGCGGGTCGAGTCCGATCTGCGGATCTCGGTTCCCAAGAATATGCCCGATCCGCTCTGCTCGGTCGTGGAGCTCGAGGTGAAGGGGGCGCCGATCGTCTACCAGACTCCCACCATCTCCAGCCCCTCCGACATCTTCGTGAGGCCGATCGACGTGGCGATCGACGGGAATACCAACGAAGTGGAGATTCGCTACACGCTCGATGGGACCGAGCCGACCCTGGAGTCGCCCCTCGCGCGCGGCTCCGTGCGGATCGCGGAGACGGCGGTCGTGAAGGCGCGCGCGTTCCACCGCGGAAAGCCCGTGAGCGGCACCGCGGAGCGCAAGATCACGAAAGTTGGGCTTTCGATGGCGAAGAGCATCGATGCCGGGGCTCCGATGCCGGGGCTCGTGAGCGTCCGCTACGACGGCGATTGGCGGAGCCTCCCCAACTTCAACGCTCTGCGGGCGATCTCGTTCACGACGATTCCCAACTTTCATTGGAGCGAGGGCGACGTGGAGTTCTTCGGCCGCCGCTTCCGCGGCTGGATCACGGTCCCCGATGGGGACGTGTACGTCTTTCGTTGGCATCCGACGACGGCTCGCGCCTCGAGATCAACGACGCGGTGATCATCGACAACGACGGGCTCCACCCCACGATCGAAAGCGGGGGTTCGCCGCGCTCGGCGCCGGATCCCACAAAATCCGCCTCGACTATTTCAATCGCACCGGCGGCAGGAGCTGCGGCTGCGCTGCGCGGCGGTCGGACAGGAGCCGCGCGAGATCCCCGATCGTTGGCTTCGCCACCTCGCCGACGACTTGCCGGAGCTCGCCAACAAACCGAGCACGCTCGCCGACGGCCTCGTGTGCGAGATCTATCCGGGGTCGTACGACAAGCTCCCCGACTTCGACTCGCTCACCCCGCGTCGACCACGACGGTTCCCAATTTTGGCATCGAGCCGGGGAACCCGTCGAACACGGCGCGCCGCTTCCGCGGCTTCATCAACATTCCGGCCGATGAGGTCTACACGATCGCGCTCGCCTCCGACGACGGCTCGCGCCTGCGGATCGACGGAAAGTTGGTGATCGACCACGACGGCCTCCACCCGCTCGAGGAGAAGCGCACGAGCCTCACGCTCACGGCGGGGTCCACCCGATCGTCGTCGAGTACTTCAACCGGGGGCGGCGCCGCGCTCACGCTCAAGATGGGCAAGGGGACCGACCGCCTCGCGCCGATCAACGATAGTTGGCTGCTCCACTGATCCGCGGATCGTTGGGCGCGCTGATCGTTGGCGTTGCCGCCCGCCGCTGAATTACAGGACGACCGTCTCCGCGAAGCTGGCGCCGTCCTTGAAGCGCCTGAGGAGAAAGGCGCCAGGTCCAGGTCGCTCCCCCTCCAACACCAATTGTGCGATCGCCTCGCCGACCGCCGGGGCCTGCATGAAGCCGTGACCGGAGAAGCCGCACGCCACGAATAACGAATCCCCAACTTTCCCGAGGATCGGGTGGGCGTCGGGGGTCATGTCGTAGAGGCCGGCCCACGCGCGGTCGACCCGCGCGCCGGCGGCCGCGGGGAACCGGTGGGCCAGGCGGCGCAGGCGATCGCCGAGCACCGACTCGTCGACCCGCGCGTCGAAGCTCCAGCGCGGCGCCGGGTCCCCCATCGCCACGCGCAATCCGTCGCCGCGCCGTCGGAAATGGAACCCGGTCTCCGACTCGATCACCATCGGGAGCCGCGGCGCGATCCCAAGTATCGGCCCGGTCTCGAATAGTTGGCGAATGAGCGGGCGGATCGGCAGCTCCACCCCACTCCCGCCCGAGCTCGGCCGAGTAGGCCCCCGCCGCGAGGATCCGCACGTCGGCCTGGATCGTGCGCGCGTCGGCGTGCTCGAGGATCTCGACGCCGAGAGAGCGCGCGCGCCGCGCCACCTCGAGCGCCGTGGCGGGGGTCGGCGAGGCCGTCTTTCCCACAAAGACGCCGCCGAGGAGATCGCCCGCGGCGACCCCGGCGCGAGCGCGGCGATCCGCGCGCGGTCGGCGGTCTCCACGGGGACGCCGAGCGATCGTTGGTGTTCGGCGCGCGCGCGGAGCGCCTCCCACTCCTTCTCCGTGGATGCCACGAATAAGTAGCCGACCTGCTCGAAATACGGGGATCCCAACTTTCGAAGAACCCCACGCTCCGGCGGGTGAGGCTCCACCTCGATCGCCGTTGAGAATTGTTGGCGAACGCCCCCATGGCCTTCCCGTGGCGCCCCCGCGATCTCGCCGCGATCGCAAAGGACGACGCCGCGGGCGCCGCGCTCCGCCAGCGAATGGGCGATGCAGACGCCTATCCGCGCCGCTGCCCGCGATGAGGATTCTTGCCATTCGTCGTAGAGCCGATCGAGGCGCGCCCGCTCGTCGCGCGTGAGGCCGCGGAGCGGCGCGCGCACGTCGCCGCGGATCGCGACGCCGCGGCGCGCCAGCAGCGCCTTCATCGCGGCGAGGAAGGGAAACTTTGGATCGACGCGCGCAGCCGCGCGATCTGCGTCGAGTCCGTATCGTTGGGATTGGCCACGTGGGCGGCAATCAGGTCGGGGAAGGCCGCGGCAAGCCCCGAGACCGCCCCTTCGCTCCCGCGGCGAGGCCGCGCGCGATGAGCGCCTCGGGGCCGACGAACACGTCGAGCCCCGGGAGCAGATACTGGCAAACGCCTCCCACGGCGAGTCGGAGACCTTCATCCCAACGAAGTTGGGCGCCGCGTCTCGGAGGCGCTCGATCACCGCGAGCGGGACCGCGTAACCGGCGCGCGCCTGGTATTCATACAAATAGAAAGGGAGCGGAGCGCAGGCGGCGGCCGCCGCGGAAAAGTGGGAATAAAGCTCCTCCCCGTCGTAGGCGAAATAGGGGCCCATCACCGCCACCGCGTCGGCGCCGATCGCGGCCGCGTGGGCGCTGAGCGCCACGGTCTCCGCCGTCGTCTGCGCCCCCGCGTGGACGGCGACGGCGAGCCGGCCGCGCGCCGATCCCACGAATCCCTCGGCCACGCGCCGCCGCTCGTCGGCCGATAGCAAGATTCCCTCGCCCGTGGTGCCGAGCGCCAGGATTCCGGCCACGCCCCCTTCGCCAAGAAATCGACGATCGACGGAAACGCGGCCTCGTCGACGGCGGCGCCGCCACCGCGGAGCGGAGTGAGCGAAGCGGCAATGGCACCGCGGAGCGGAGTGAGCGAAGCCGCGATCGCGCCCTGGAGCATCACGGACCCTGTAACAACAATTCCCCGAAAGGGAAGAATCCTTGGTCCCCGTCATCCCCGGGGTCCATTCGACCGCGCCGCGGTAGCCGGCGCCGTCGTTATCGTTGGCAATGTAGTCGAAGCCAAGGATCGCCCCTGCCGTGAGCGGCAGCCCCGGCAGCGCCGACTTGGGGAGGAGCAGCTCATAGTTGGTCTTCGTGCCGCGGCGGACGATCGCGACCGGCACCTCGAGCCGCCCGGTCCGCCCCTTTTTCGCCGCCGTACCAACACCACACAACGGGCCCCGACGGCCCGAGCGCCGCGCCGAACTCCAGATCCTTGCTGTTGTATCCAGTCATCGTCTGCGGCGTGGCCGAGAGGGCGAGCTGGATCGAGTCGCCGCGCCAGATCGTGGAGCCGCTCTCCTGCTGGTAGTGTTGGTCATCGTCGACCTCGAACGCGAAAGCGAGGCCCGCGGCGCCGTGGCGCACGGCCGCCCGGACCGACCCGATCCCACTTTTCGCCGCCGTGAACTCGGCGGGATCCCACTCCGAGAGATCGCCGTCGACGCGGACCCCCTCGAGCGCCGCCCGCGCGTTTTGTTGGGGAACGACGGTCGCCTCCGCGACGGCGCGCTCGCCGCCGGGGCCGGTCGCCGTCAGCGTGCCGCGGATCGGCCCCCCTTCGGCGTCACGGCGAATCGTTCCCCAAGATTCCACACCTCCCCTCGTCGGGGGATTGCACGATTTCCTTGGGTTGCACCCTCCAGCCGTCGGGCCCCGCGAGCGAAACGAACTCCCCTTCGCCGAACCGCGAGAGGCGCCGCGCGACGACGACCACTTCGTTGGGAATCCCCTCGCGAAGCCGGATGCGATCCCCCTTGAATCGGAGGATGGCGGCGCGCGGCTCGGGGGTGCGCCACACCGGATCGCCGTACACGACCCGTCCCCCGCCGCGACGCGAAGCAAAGAAAACGTGGGAGGGACCTCCTGGCGCCACGAATCGGGGGTGAATCCCAACGAACCGCGCGGCGGTGCAGGGAGCCACGCGCGCGTTTGGTTGAGCCCCGCGAGGATCGTCTCGCCCGTGGGCGGCGCGTCGGCCAGCCACGCGACGACCGGCGAGATCCAGGTGGCGCGCGCCGAAATCGTGCCGTCGGTTTTGTTGTAAAGGCGCGCCGACGCGCCCCCGGTCGTGATCGCCGCTTCGTTGGTGATCTCGATGTGTGCGGCGGCGAGGGTCTTGGCGTCGCGCGCGACCCACACGCCGGAGGTCACGCGGCGGCCATCCTCGAGGGTGCCGAGGATCGTGATGAGCGAGGGGGTGCCGCGGAGCACGTCGTGCGCCACGCGGATCGTGAGCGTCGCGTCGGCGATTTCGTTGGGTTTCACCGCGACGAAAGCCGGCTCGATCCGCGCCTCGAATCGTTGGGGTGCGAGCACCTTCAGATCGACGCGCGCGGCACCGTCGCGGCGATGGTTGGCAATGCGGAGGGCGATCGTGGACTCCGGGCCGTCGAGGACCACCTCGCGCTTCGCGGGGAGGATCCCGACGGCGCCGTTTCCCGTGACCCCTTCCCCAAGATTCTCGAGCCAGTAGGCGGTGGGCGAGGAATCGTCTTTCGTGGGATCGAGCTCCGCCCCCGCGGCGGCGCCGACGTCGGTGTCGAGCTCGAGGAGAAACGTGGCGAACGCGTTGGGGGAGCGGCGCGACCGCGGCCCCGTCGACGATCGGGAGCGCCCCCTTCCCTCCTCGAGGAGATTCCCAACTTTCGCGCCGACGATCGGGTAGTGCGAGCGAATCTTGGCATCGACGGCGCGCCCCGCGCCGTTCCAGAGGCGCATCACCACCGTTCGCGGATTCTTGGCGCGGCTCGTTTGAAACCAATCGGCCTCCGGGTTCCCCCACGGCTTCAGCGCCGCGAGCTGGACCGAGGCGGGCTCGACGGAGAAGAAGCTGACCGCGTTGGGCGAGAGATTCCCACCTTTCCCGCGCAGGCTCCCTCGAGCGGCGGCGAAGCGAGCTCCTCGGCGATTCTTGGGATTTGCGCGGAGCGGAAATCCCCGCTCGGGCGATCACGCTGTAGCGGAATCGGTGGGATCCGTGCATCGTCTCGAACGGCGCGCCGTCGGGGAGGCGGCGCTTCTCGCTCTCGAGCCAGAGCCCGGCGGGCCAGCTCGTGTTCGAGCGGAGGATGTTCATCCCAACTTTCCCGTCGGGGGTGATGTGGAGGCTCGCGACGCCGTCGTTGGTGAGGGCGATCGTGGTTTCCGCGACGATCGTTTTTTGGCGAGCCGCGCGTCGACTTCCGATACCAACAATCGGCGGCGCACCGCGAGCTCGCCGGCGAACCACTCGATTTCCTTGGGATCGAGCCTCAGCTCGGGGTCGCCGCCGTGGTCGTCGACCGTGAGGCGCGCGCCGGGTCGCGCCGGGTCGGCGCCGATCCGTAGCCGAAAGTCGGGAACGTTGGTATCGAACGCCAAGTCTCCATAGCGGCGGTCGGATTCCGCCGTGATCGTCGTCGTGACGCCGCACTTCACGAGCGCCTCGGCGGCGCGGTTGGCCGCTTTCTTGGCGTCGGCCGAGGCGTCGCCGGCGAAGACGATCTCGCCCACGGCGAGCGGCACCCGATGCACCGTCTTTCCTCGGGATTCGACCTCGAGCGCGCAGACCGACCCGAGGCCGCCCCACGCGTGCGCCGCGTTGTCGAGGGTCCAGGGGTCTTTGTTGGTATCGATCTCGCGCGCGAACGGGCGCCCGATCACCGCGGCCGCCGTCTGGAAGACCGGCCGCGCGCCTGGAAAGTCGAAGGGGAATTCCACGCGCAAGAGTTGGTTTCGGCCGGTCCAGCTCCGGATCTCGGTCTCGAAGTCGACGCTCTCGGCGCCCGGCCGCAGCTCGATCCGCTGGCGCTTCGTGAACTCGGGATACTTGGCTTCGATCCAGACGGCGTGCTCGCTCGATCCCAACAATATCGCCTCCGAGCCGTCGCCGGCGCGGCGCGCGCCGTTCGGCGCGAGATGCCACGGCCCCTCCCCTGCCCCGGGAGCACCGGATACTCCCCCAACAAAACGACGTCGTTCCCGGCGCCCCGAAGGATCTCCCTCCCCGACCCCTTGTCGACGAGGCTCGTCACGTCCCCCGCGCGCTGCAGATCGATCCCAACTTTGTAGCGCTCGTTCTCGAGCCAAAGATGCTTGGGATCGGCCGGATCGAGGCGAACCGTCTTCTCCCGATTCGCGAGCTCCCCGACGACCCGATAGCCCACCGCCGGAATCGCCGCCGACGGCGTGCGGTCGGGCTCGAGCGGCGGCCGCGGGTGCGCCGTCGTGTTCCAAAGGATCGCCCCCGCGCCCGTGGATCCCACCTTTCCTTCGACGTGCGCGAGCGCTGCGGCGCGGATCTCGCGCGCGATCTCGTACGCGTCGCGATAGCCCGCGAGGATATCCACATAGACTTGGTCGGACATCGAGCCCGTGACGCCGTCGTGGTGGCCGTTGAAAGGAGCTGGCGCCACGCGCGATCAATCCCAACGATGGATATCGCGCCCCTCGAGCGCCGCGACCGTCGCCCAGATCTCCGCCTCGCGGAGCGCGCTCTCGCAGAGGCGGTTCGCGGTCTTGAGGTCGGCGAAGGATACTTGGCATCCTGTAAAGATGGGATTCATGTCGCGAGTGATGACGGGCGGCACGATCCCCGCTCCGCGATCTCCGCGCGCACGCCGTCGAAGAAGCGGGCCGGAGTGCTGATCTCGAGGCGCGGCGATAGGTAGGAATCGTTCCAGGCCTTCACCACCTCGCCGAGATTCTCGAGCGGGCGGACGAAGTCCATATGCATCGGCGCCATCACGTGGCGCGTCAGCGCGCTCCGCCGGAGATCCTGGAAGAGCTCGGCGAGGACGAGATTGGTTCGCTCCCCGGCCCCTCGGCGCGCGTCCCCCGGATGCCAACTTTTCGTAGGCGACGCCATAGTGCCCCGTCATGTAGTGCGTGAGGACCGAGGTCCCGTCGGGGGCCATCCAGAGGAATCTCGCTCGGAAAGTTGGTCTTTCCCGGCGGCGCACCCCACTGATGGAACGGGCCGCGCGCGAAGGCGCCGTCGACGTGCCCGCTCTCCGCCATGATCGTTGGGAACGACGGATCGTGGCCGAAGACGTCGGCCTGCCAAAAGGTGACCCCCGCCCGCCGAGGACGTTCCGCTGGAAGAGCGCGCCATAGATGGCATTGCGCGCCGCGGCCTCGGCCGACACGAGCGTGCTCGAGAGCTCGTTGTAGGTGCCGCCGACGAGATCGAGGCGCCCCGACGCAATTGTGGCTTTCAGCTCCGCCTCCCGCTCGGGGTGCGCCTCGAGGAACGTCTTCAAATAGGGAAGCTGGTGGAGCGCCGCGGTTGAGGTGGGATCCTCGGCGAGCTTCCGCAAGTATTCCGACACCAACGTATGCCCGGCGGCCTGGTGCGAGTCGAGCAGCAGCCCGGTCTCCGTATAGTTGGCTTGCGTGTTCCACCAGACGGGGTCGTAGTGGAAGCCCGGGATCAAGTGCATCACCCACTCGCCGTCGAGCGGGCCCGAGCCGATCGTCGAAACCCAATGATCTCCGTTCGCGGCAATCCGAATGGTGGCATTCAACGCGAAGGGCTTTTCCGCGATCGGCACGCTCACCAGGAGACGCGAGCCGGCCGCGTGCGCGCCTGTCACGGCGCGCGCCGTGCCGCCGATCGGCTCGATGTCGACGCGCGAGTCGTCCGCGACGTCGCGAAGCCACCGAAGCAGGACGACCGCCGACCGAGCCTCCTTCGGGCCGGCGACGATTTGTGTGGGAATCGCCTCGACGGGGGCATCGCCCCCGGCGCCGCGCCCCTGCAACGCCGCCGCCGCGAGCGAAAGCCACAATAAGAGCGGAGCCGCCGGCGGCATGGCGCGCGACTGTACGCGATCGGCCCCCGCCCGTGTACCCTGCGCGCGTGGCGCTCCCTACCCTTCCGATCGATGGGGTCCTGGGCGACCTCGTCGCGGCGATCCGCGACCGGGGCAACGCCGTGCTCCGCGCCCCCACCGGCGCCGGGAAGACGACCCGCGTCCCGCCGGCGCTCCTCGACGCGGGGCTCGCGGGGGAAGCGAATCGTGGTATTGGAGCCGCGGCGCCTCGCGGCGCGCGCCGCCGCGCGGCGGATCGCGCAGGAGCGGGGCGGCGAGCTCGGCGGCGAGGTGGGCTACCACGTCCGCTTCGACCGGCGCGCCGGGAAGAACACCAAGATTCTGATCGTGACCGAGGGAATGTTGGTGAGGGAGCTCCAGGGGATCCGTTCCTCGAGCAGGTCGGAATCGTGGTGTTCGACGAATTCCACGAGCGCAACCTCGACGGCGATCTCGCCCTCGCGATGTCGCGGCGGGTCCAGCGCGAGGCGCGCCCCGACCTGCGGATCGTGGCGATGTCGGCGACCCTCGACGCGGCGCCGCTCGCGGCTTTTCTTGGGAATGCCCCGATCGTCGAATCCCAAGGAAGCTCTTCCCCGTCGAGATCCGCCACCGCCCCTACCGGATCTCGGAGCCGCTCGACGGCATCGTCGCGGCCGCGGTCCGCGACGCGCTCGGCGAGACCCCGGGCGATATCTTGGTGTTCCTCCCGGGGTCGGCGAGATCCGGCAGGCGCGCGAGGCGCTCGCCGAGCTGGAGCGCCTGCGCGGATTGTTGGTGATGGAGCTCTACGGCGACCTCGCCCCCGAGGAGCAGGACCGCGTCCTGCGGAAGGCCGACAAAAGAAAGGTGGTATTGGCGACCAACGTGGCCGAGACCTCGGTCACGATCGACGGCGTGACCGGCGTCATCGACTCGGGGCTCCGCCGCGTGTCGCGGCTCGATTCCGCGGTCGGCCTCGATCGCCTCGAGCTCGAGCGGATCTCCCGCTCCTCGGCCGATCAGCGGGCGGGGCGCGCCGGCCGCACCGCGCCGGGCGTTTGTTGGCGTTTGTGGAGCGAGCTCGACGCGCGCGCCATGGCGCCGTCCGACGAGCCGGAGCTCCGGCGCGTGGACCTCGCGGGGGCCGCGCTGCAATTGTTGGCATGGGGGAAGCCGACGCCGCCGCGTTCCCGTGGTTCGAGGCGCCGCCGGCGCGCGCGCTCTCCCTCGCATCCCAACTATTGGAGCGGCTCGGCGCGACGGTGCGCGGCGCGATCACGCCGCTCGGGCGCCAAATGGCCGAGGTGCCGGCGCACCCGCGGATCGCCCGGCTCCTCCTCGAGGGACGGAAACTTGGGAATCCCGCGGGCGCGGCGCTCGCGGCCGCGATCCTGACCGAGCGCGATCCGTTCCGCCGCGGCGGAACCCCAAGAAAAGCGGTTCACCACTCATCCTCCGACGTGGTCGACCGCGTCCACGCCGTGGGCGAGCTCAAGCGGGGCGGGCGGCGCGACGCCGATTCGGAGATCCGCCCCGGCGACGCCCAGTTCCTGCTGCGCGCGCGCGACCAATACTCGGGATTGGCGGGCGGCGGGAGCGCGCCGCCGATTCCCAACTTTCCGGCGACGAGGCGATCCTCCGCGCGCTGTTCGCCGCCTTCCCCGACCGCCTCGCCCGCCGCCGCGAGGCAGAGCTCGCGCCGCGCCGTCATGGTGGGGGACGCGGCGCGCGCCTCGCCGACTCGAGCGCCGTCGCCGACGCCGAGCTCTTCGTTGGGATCGACGTCGACGCCGGCGCGAGCGAGACCCTCGTGCGCCTCGCCTCCGCCGTCGAGCGCGGATGGATTCCCAACGATAGGCTCACCACATCCGAGGATCTCTCCTTCGATCCAACCGCGCTGCGGGTCGTCGCGCGCCGGCGCCTCCTCTTCGAGGATCTGGTACTCGAGGAGGCGCGCGTGAATCCCAAGGATCCGGGGGCGGTGTCCGCCGTCCTCCTCGCCGCCGCCGCGGCCGACCCCGCGCGCGCCCTCGCGCTCGACGATCCCGATTTGTTGGCCTTCCTCGCGCGGGTCCGCTCGCTTCGCGCGTGGCTCCCGGAGCTCGGCCTCCCCGATCCCAATCCCAACGATGCGCTCCCCGCGCTCTGCGAGGGCGCTCGTCATTCGAGGAGCTGCGGAAGGCGCCGCTCCTCGACCACCTGCGCGGCGCGCTCACCCATTCCCAACTATCCGCGCTCGAGCGCGAGGCCCCCGACCGGCTCACCGTGCCGAGCGGGAGCGCGATCCGGCTGCGCTACGAGCCGGGGCGGCCGCCCGTCCTCTCCGTGCGGATCCAGGAGCTCTTCGGCCTCGCCGAAACACCAAGAATCGCGCGCGGGCGGGTCCCGGTCCTGCTCCACCTCCTCGCTCCCAACTATCGCCCGGAGCAGATCACCACCGATCTGAAGAGCTTCTGGAATACCACCTATCCCACGATTCGCGGCGCGCTCGCGCGCGCTACCCGCGCCACTCCTGGCCCGAGGATCCCTGGACGGCGCCTCCGCAGCGGAAACCCGGCGGGCCTCCGCGGCGGAAGCGCTGAGCGCCGCCTCAGCTCGCGGCGATCCAGGCGCGCGCGTCGTCGATCTTGTCGTAGGGGAAATGCTTCAGCTCGGCGCTCACGAAGTGCTTCGCGATCCGCTGGATGAAATCCCCAAGTTTCGAATCGGTGACCACCGCGAGCTTCTTGATCTTTTGTGGTGATCGCCGACGAAGCGCATGTGGGTCGTGAACGACTCGAAATCTTTCCATCCGGGAAACCCTTCGTGTGGACGAGGACGCCGGCGAGCGTTCCGTTCTCGACGATGAACGGGTCGACGAGGGCGGCGAGCCCTTGGAAATCTTTGGCTTCGAGCTTTCCCTCGGGCTCGAGCTCGAGGATCTTGGTCGTGGGGTCGAGAATTGGTCTTCAGCATGGGGGAGTTCTCGGAGAACGGGGTCTGGGATTGCCACGGCGAGGTTGCGGCCTGCGGGATCCGCCGGGATCATGAACCGAACTTCGCGTGTGCGGCATTCTTGGTGAGCCCCGATGGACCCGCAATCTCTCCTCGCAGACGGCGACTTCGTCCGCGCGCTCGCGCGGAGCCTGATCGCCGATTCGCACCGTGCCGACGCCGTCCCCTCGGCGGCCGAGGTGGCGGAGCGCGAGGCGGCGAGGCGCGCCGTCGTCGAGGAGCTCATGACGCTCGAGGAGACGTACCGCGCCGTACTTTTGTTGCGCTTCTATTACCGTGGGTGAGGTCAGCGCCCGCCTCGAGGTCCCGGGGCGCGCGCCGCTGGAAAAACGGGCGACGATCTTGGTCGGCAAACGCAGCAAGCTCACCTTCGATATCAACTAAATGCCACGCGCCGCGGCGCCCCCGCCCCGTTTGACATCGCGCCGCGCGGGTCCAAAGTGGGCGGTCCCCAACCAGAAGCCTTTCGGAATCGAGGCCCGCCATGACGCAAAGAATCCATCTCAATCACTATCGTTTGCTTGGGCGGAGCGGGCTGCGCGTGTCGCCGCTCGCGCTCGGCACCATGACCTTCGGCACCGAGTGGGGCTGGGGGCCGACAAGGAGGTGAGCCGCCGGATCTTCGATCACTTCGCCGAGCTGGGCGGGAACTTCATCGACACGGCGAACGGCTACACGAACGGCCAGAGCGAGACGCTCCTCGGCGAGTTCCTCTCGGGGCGGCGCGATCGCTTCGTGCTGGCCACCAAATACACGGCGAGCACGCGCCCCGGCGATCCCAACGCGGGTGGAAACCACAGAAAGAATCTCGTGCAGGCGCTCGAGGCGAGCCTCCGCCGCCTCAAGACCGACACCATCGATCTCTACTGGGTGCATATGTGGGATGGGCGCACGCCGATCGACGAGACGATGCGCGCGCTCGACGACGCCGTCCGCCAAGGCAAGATTCTATATGTGGGAATCTCCGACGCGCCCGCCTGGAAGATCGCGCAGGCGAACACGCTCGCCGACCTGCGCGGGTGGACTCCGTTCGTGGCGCTCCAGATCGAATACAACTTGGTTCAGCGGACGGTCGAGCGGGAGCTCGTGCCGATGGCGATCGAGCTCGGGCTCGGCGTGGTCCCCTGGTCGCCGCTCGCGGGGGCGTCCTCACCGGGAAGTACTCGGAGAAGGATCTCGACGCGGGGCCCGTCGCCACGAGCCCGGGGGCCGGTTCGCGCAAGGATGTCACAAAAGCGCTCGGCATGCTGACCCGCCGCTCGCTCGCGATCGCCGACGAGGTGAAAGCGGTTGCCAGGGATATCGGCGCCGCGCCTGGGAACGTGGCGCTCCATTGGCTGCTGCGGCAGCCGGGTGTGGTGAGCCCGATCCTCGGCGCGCGCACCAACGAGCAGTTCGAGTCGAACTTGGGGGCGCTGGAATGTGGCTTTCGGATCCGCAGCTCGCCCGCCTCGACGCGGTGAGCAAGGTCGAGCTGGGCTTCCCCACGATTTCCTGAAGAGTGGGATGGTGCGCGGCGCGATCGACGGCGGCGCGATCATCGAGTAGCGCGCGGCCGGCGCCGCCGACATCCTCGGGCGCGGCGCGCCGCCGCGAGCACCCGCTCGAAGTTTTCGCCGACGAAGTCTTGCGCGGGCGGGGGCCGCTCCGAATGATCCCGCCCCATGAATCCGATCGCACTCCTCGGCGCGGCCTTCCTGCTCCAATCCCAAGAAGCCGCGATTCCCCAGACCTCCGCGCAGCGCCCGACGTTCGAAGAGAAGGTTCTCTGAATTGACGTCGCCAAGGAGCCGCGGCGTCTCGATTCGATCGCGGTGGCGTTGCCGGCTCCCAATCCCAACCAAACGCAGGGGGCGGCCGCGGACTTCGGGCAGCCGCTCCGGATCTCGAGCGCGTCGAACGAGCTCCTCGGCGAGCTGCAAGCCCAAGACAAGAATCAAGAGAAGAAAGCGTCCGCCCCGGGCGATACCACGAATAAGATCGCGCCGACCGACCGGCCGAAGGGTGGCCTCGATCCCACGCAGCGACAGACCTACTTCGGAGTGCGCGCCGACTTCGCCCAGCTCCCGTTGGAGCAGCGGCTGAACGAGGTCTCGGCCATCGTCCAGAGCTACATCGCGATCGACGAGAAGATGGCCATTCAGGGAAATGTGGAGTTCCCCGTCGCGTTCTACACGCCCGGCATCACCGGCAACGGCGACCACAGCGGCCTCGGCGACATGGTGATCCAGGGCGACCTCACATTCCAAGATTCCACGACGTTCGCCTACGCGGTCGGCGCGAAGCTCCAGCTCAACACGGCGACCTCCGACGAGCTCGGCGACAACTCCACGATCCTCGAGCCGTTCTTCGCGACCTCGCTGCGCGAGACGGACATGCTCCGATATGTGGGAATCGTGTCGTACCGCTTCTCGCTTTCCCACGAAAACGGCGTCCCCTACACGAGCCAGATCATCTTCCGGCCGCGCGCGATCGTCGACCTCGAGGACTACAACTATGCCTCGTTCGAGATCCCGCTCGCGTTCAACTTCAACCGCGTGAACGGCACGGAGGGGTCGATGCCACGATGCGTCTCGAGATCGGCCGGTTCTTCGACGAGAAGCGATCGATCCAGGGCTTCGTGCGATTCGAGGCGCCGATCGACAGCTACACGCGCGACTTCGTCGAGGAGTTCGTCTTCTCGGTCGGGATCAACTTCACGCCGTAAAGTTGGGCAGCTAGCCTCCCCGCTGCTGAGCCTCCGGCGACGAAGAGCGCCACGAGCGCCGCTCCGGCGATCGCGAGCATCGACACGACGATCCGCGAGCGGAGCGCCGCGCTGCCGAACGCGACTGCGAACCCACATTTCGTCACATTGTTGGCGAGCATGGCGATGACGATCGCGGCGACGGCGGTGCGCAGCGCCCCCCTTCGCTGACGAAGGGCCCCATCGAGAGGGCGATCGCGTCGGGATCGGCGGAGCCGCCGAGCGCCGAGACCACGTAGATGCCGCGCCCCGAGAAGGACTGCCCCGCCCACTTCACCAACAATAGGATCACGCCGAAGACCAGCGCGAACTTCAGCGCCGAGGTGAGGCTGAAGGGATTCTTGAGCGGCACGCCGGCGGCCGCGCCCTTCTTCGCGAGGGCGCCGCGGCGAAAGTAAAGGATCCCGAGCGCGAGCGAGGCGAGGCACCCGCGGCCGCCGGCGCTGCGAGCCCCGGGAGGAGCGGCGGGTAGGCGATCGCCGCGATGATTGGGATCCTCACGAACATCACGCTCCACGCGACGAGGATCCCCGATGCCAACGAATCGGGGAGCCGGCCCACGCCGGCTCCTTGCTCTGCTTGGCGAAGGAGAGCGACACAGCGGTGGACGACGCCAATCCCCCGATGAGGCCGGTCAGGAGCGCGCCGCGACCGGTCCCGAGCCAGCGCGAGATCCCGTATCCCAAGAATGAGAGGCCCGAGATCAGGATCACGAGCCACCACATCTTGTAGGGATTGATGCAATCCCAAGGATCCACCGTTTTGTTGGGAAGCACCGGGAGGACGATGAAGGTGGCGATCAGGAGGCGGATCCCGGCGCGCAGGTCGTCCTCCCCGAGGCGATCGACGATCCCATGGAGCGGCTGCTTGTATGCAAGGACCGCCGATGTGGCGATCGCGAGCGCGACCGCGAGCTGCTGGTGGCCGAAGAGAGTCGCCCCCGAGGAGATACACGACGAGCGCGGCGGCCTCGGTCGTGACGCCGATCGACTGCGGCCGGGCCTTCACCTTTTGGAGGTATCCCGCGACCGCCATGGCGGCCACGAAGAACGAGATCCCAACGAAAATCCAAGGCGTGTCGAACCGTCGCGAGAGCCATGCGGCGATCGCCCCCGCCTCCGCGATGAGGATGAACGTGCGGAGCCCGCCGATCTCCAAGTCCTGCGACTGGGTCTTCTTCCGCTCGCGGTCGATCCCGACGAGCGCTCCGATGAACAGGGCGATGGCGAAGTCGCGGAAGGGCGCTTCGCCCGAGGGTAGCGGTCTCCTGGAACATCGCATGCCATGATACCGGCGCGGCGCCGTCCGCGCCGGTCCCACACATGGCGCGACCCCGACTGATTCCCATGAAACACACGCTTTTGTTGGTCTTCCCCCTTTCTTTGGTATTGGCCGGAGGCCAGGAGCCCAAGCCGGCGGCCGAGCCGCAGGTCGGCTACGACGACACGCCGCTGCTCCCCGACGGCAAGTGGAAGGTCCACGACAAGACCCGCCCGCGCCCGCCGGTCGTGACGCCGGGCCTCGGCGGCGCCCCGCCATCCGACGCGATCGTCCTCTTCGATGGCAAGGATCTCGCGGCGTGGAAATGTGGGAACGGCGACGCGAAATGGAAAGTTGGGGATGGCGCGATGGAGGTGAACGGCACCGGCGACATCGAGACTCGCGAGCCCTTCGGCGATTGCCAGCTCCACCTCGAGTGGCAATCGCCCGCGGAGTGAAGGGAGAATCCCAGGGGCGCGGGAATAGTGGCGTCTTCCTCATGGGGCGCTACGAGATCCAGGTCCTCGACTCGTTCCGCAATCCCACCTATGCGGACGGCCAGGCGGCCGCGATGTACGGCCAGATCCCGCCGCTCGTGAACGCGTGCCGCAAACCCGGCGAGTGGCAGAGCTACGACATCCTGTTCAAGGCGCCGCGCTTCCAAGGGGACAAGCTCGAGTCGCCGGGGGTCGTGACACTCCTCCACAACGGCGTCGCCGTCCACCACGCCGATCCCTTCATCGGCGCCACGGCGCACCGCGAGGTGGGGCGCTACGAGCCGCATCCGCCGAAGGCCCGCTCAAGCTCCAGGACCACGGGAACCCGGTCCGCTACAGGAACATTTGGATTCGCCCGATGTGAGGAGCCGGCGCGGCGCGCCGCGCCACGCGAGCGCGGGATGGCAAGTCGTTCGTAAGTTCAGTCGGATTCTGCGCGTTGACGAAGTAGACGACGATGAGTCCCGATCCGGAGAGGTCACGTCCGTCGATCGTCGTCAGCGCCAAAGATGGCGCCACGCGCTCGGCTCTCTCCTCGCTCCTCGAGCGAGCGGGATATTGTGTCTTTGCTCCGTGCGACGCCGACGCGATCCACGCGGGGCCGTCGGTCGCGGCGCTCGTGCGCGCGGTCGAGGCGAGCGCCCCGGCGACGACGAACGGCGCTCTCGACTTGGGCGCCGCCGACCATCCCCGCGCAAGCTTCGAGGGGGCGGTTGCGACTGCGATGGAGACGCTCGTTGCAACCGGCGGGCATCTCGCAGTCTTCTCGATCGCGGTGCGCCACGAGCCCTTCCAGCCCCCGGCGTCGGGCCCGCCGGCCGACCTCGAGGAGAAGTTCGCCTCCGAGATCCTCGCGTCGGCGCTCGCGGCCGGAAAAAATTCTAGCCGGCCCGAACACCAACCATAGCAAGGCCGACCTCTTCGGCACCTCCACCGTGCGGACCCGCTTCGAGCTCTGCGCGTGGCCGCTCGCCAGGGCGGGCGACGCGCTCGCGCTCGGCAACACGCTCCAGGAGCTCTTCGCCTCGCCGCTCATGATCGCGGGGCACGAAGTCCGGATCACCGCACAGATCGGCATTGCCACAGTTCCGTCGCCGACCGGCGCGGTGGACTCGGCCGCGCTGCTCGAGCGCGCGGAGACCGCGGCCTATTGCGTCGCGCACCAGGGGGACCAGGTTCCCCAACTATACACCGAGTACATGAGCCGCTGGACCTCGCAGCGGCGCAAGCTCGAGCAGAGCCTGCACGAGGCGGTCGAGAACGGCGAGCTGGTGGTCCATTACCAACCAAGGGTCCAGACCGTCTCGCGGAAGATCGTTGGCATGGAGGCGCTCGTGCGGTGGGCGCATCCCACACTCGGGATGATCCCCCCGCGCAGTTCATCCCGATCGCCGAGGAGAACGGCCTCATCATGCCGATCGGCGAGTTCGTCCTGCGCGAGGCGTGCCGCCAGACGAAGGCGTGGCTCGACGCGGGGCTCCCGCGCGGTGCGGATCGGGGTCAACGTGTCGGCGGTGCAGTTCCGCGATCCCCACCTATTCGATTCGATCTGTGGGATCCTGCGCGAGACGGGGCTCCCGGCGGGCCAGCTCGAGCTCGAGCTCACCGAGAGCATCCTGATGCGCGATCCCAAGAATGCGATCGCGCTCCTGACGCGCCTGAAGGAGGCGGGGATCCACCTCTCGATCGACGACTTCGGGACCGGCTACTCCTCGCTCAGCTACTTGAAGCGTTTCCCCGTCGACGCGCTGAAGATCGACCAATCGTTCATCCGTCAGGTCACCAACAATCCGGAAGACGCTGCGATCACGACCGCGATCATCGTGCTGGGGCACAGCCTCGCGCTCAATGTGATCGCAGAAGGCGTCGAGACCGAGAGCCAGTTCGATTTCCTGCGCGTGCTCGACTGCAACGAAGTGCAAGGATTCTTGTTCGGCCGCCCCGTGCCGGCCGAGCAAGCGGAAGCATTGTTGGGATTGGAGCGCGTCGCGCTCGCCTAGCGAGTCGCTGAGCGGGAATCGCCTAACTATCGGGCGGCCGGCGTGCCGGCGTCGATCGTGAGGCTGAGGCGGGTCCCCTTCCCGGCCGCGGTCTCCGCCACCGTGACATCGCCCCCATCGCCTCGGCGAGCTTCTTCGCGAGCGCGAGGCCGAGCCCGGGGCTCCCGGCGTTGCGGCACATGCCGAAGGGCTCGAAGAGCATCCCGCGCGCCTCGTCCGCGATCCCGCAGCCGGAATCGATCACATCGCACCGCAGCGCCGAGCGTTGCCAATCATTGGTGTGCTCCATCGACACCACCAATCGCACGCCGCCGCGGGTCGTGTTGTTGATCGCGTTGTCGACGAGCTCCTCGACGACCTGCCGGAAGCGGCGGCCGTCGGTGTGGATCGCCTCGGGGACTTCGTTGGCGAACTCCAATGCCAACGAAAGGCCCTTGGCCTTCGCCCGCTCGCGCCGATCCGCGCAGATCTCGCGCAGCAGCGCCGTGACTTGACAGGGGCCCGCCTCGCAGGTGAGCTGACCCGCCTCGAGGAGCGCGATGTCCATCGTCTCGTTGAATGTGAGCATGAGGCGCTGGCTCGCGGCGATGATCGCGCCGAGCGTGCGGTCCTCGTCGGCCGATCGTTGGTGTGGCCCCTTCAGATTCCCCGCCTCGCCGAGGATCTGCTGAATATTGGCATTCACCTGCTCGCTCAGGTGGAGGAGGAAATCGGTCTTGAGACGGGTGACCTTGTCGGAGGCGGCCTTCGCCGTCACGAGCGCGCGGTTCACCGTCTCGAGCGACGACGCGTAGGAGCGCGCCTCCTGCTCGGCGCGGCGGAGCTGGTCGATGAGCGCGCGCTCGCGCCGCGCGATGTTCCATTTCTCCGTGAGCGCGAGTGCCACCTGGCAAATCTCGACCGCGTCGAAGGGCTTCTTCAAGATCAACAATCGGTCGGAGCGGCCGAGCCGCTCGACGGTCTGATCCCAAGAATAATCGGAATAGGCAGTGCAGATGACCGTCTGGAGCTCGGCGTCCACCTTCCAGAGGGCCTCGATCGTCTTCACGCCGTCCCAGCCCGGCGGCATCCGCACGTCGACGAAGGCGAGCGCGTAGGGGCGCCCCTCGGCGAAGAGGCCTTCACCTTCTCGAGGCCGTCGGGACCCCTGGAGCGCCGAGTCGAGCTCATAGTTGACATCCTCGATCGGGCTCGGCCGCCCGTTTCGTTGGGAATTTGTGCCGCCGAGGAGGGCCGCCATCGCGTCGTCGACCGCCTCGGCCCCCGTGTCGTGCTTCTCGAGGATCTTGCGAAAGTCCTGGTGAATCGAGTGGGTGTCGTCGATCAGCAGGATCCGTCGATTGGGTTTCTCGGTCATGGACGTGCCGTTATTGCTGGGGTGTGCACCATTGCGTTGAGTGGTAATCTCAGGATGAAGGTCGCCCTTTGCCGGGCCCTTCGCTGCGGCCCGTGAGCGTTCCTCCCATTTCCGCGGCGGCGTTGCCGGCCGCGTGGAGCCCGAATCCGTGGCCCTGCTGTTTCGTGGTGAATCCGAGGCTGAAGATCTTGATGAGGTTCTCGGCGGGGATGCCGACGCCCGTGTCCTGCACGGCGATCCGCAGGCGGCGGGCTTTGTGGCTTCGAGGGCGATCGTGAGTTTCTTGGGTTTCCCCTCGGCCGCCTCCATCGCCTGGCGCGCGTTCTGGACGAGGTTCACCAGGATCTCGAGGAGCTTGTGCTTGTCGACGAGGACCTCGGGCACGTCGCCGAACTGCTGGACGATCTCGAGGCTCGCGTCGTTGGCGGTCGCTTTGTTGGTGAGGGCGATCGCCTTGCGGATCTGCTCGGAGACATCGGTGGGCTCCTCGATCTGCGCCTGGACGGCGAAGCTCTGCTGCGACTTCACCAGCTCGCGGATGTGCGCGATGCCGTCGGAGAGCGACGCCAGCTCCAGGAGGATCCCCTTTTGTTGGGATCCGAAATGTTGGGTGATGGCGCTCAGCGCCGGCTGGACGTGCTTGCCGCGCGGATCGCTCGCGATGAAGTCCGCCAGGTTCTGCGCGTGGTCGGCGAGGATCTTCGAGAGGGTCTCGAGGTCGCCGATGCGCATCGAGCTGGTCTTCTGCGCGAGCATGTTGGCCGACACGTTCACGCTGTTCAGGAGATTCCCAACATTGTGGAGGATCCCGTGGCGATCTCGGACTTGCCGGCCGTGCGCGCCGCCTCGACGAGCGCGCGCGCGCCTGCTCCAACTGCTCCATCATGTTGTCGAACTCGCGCGACAGCACGCCAAGCTCGTCGTCGCGGCGCAGGTTCAGCTTCGCGCGGAAGTCCTCGAGCTTCCCGATCGACACCGCGTGGCGCGTCAGCAGCGAGAGCGGCGTGAGCACGGTTCGCTGGAGCAATCCCATCAATACGAACAGGATGATCAGCCCGGCCGAGAGGGTGGAGAGGAGCGCGTAGCGCACCGACGCGGTTCCCGCCTGCGAGATCCGCCGCGCGACGTTCGCGCGGATCAGAAAGTTGGGAAAGTTGCGGTAGTCGTTGAAGGTGCTGTACGCGTGGAGCGTCCCCTCGTCGAGCTCCTTCACGATCGGGTGCGCGGCGGCGGTGAGCTCGTCGCGGATCGCCTCGGCCCCGGGAGGGAGGGGCAGCCGCGGGTCCATTTGCCAGAAATCGAACTCGACTTTCGTTTGCTTGGTGAGCTCCTTGTCGAGGTGGGAGCTCAGGAACCGCCCCAGGATCACCGTGCCGCGCGAGGGCCCTTTCCGCTCGCTCGTGAGGATCGGATGGGCGCTCACCATCATCGGTTTGTATTCGGTGAGGAGGAGCCCGTGCGCCGTGTCCCCGTCTTTGTTGGTGACGAGGAACGGATGGGTGGGGAGCAGCCGCTCCGTGGGGAAGTCGCGCAGGCCGACCCGTTTGCGCGTGTCGGGATCGGTGATCGTGTTGAACACCACCTTTCCCTCGGCGTCGCAGATGAAGATCAGGTCGATGTCATTGTTGCGAAGCGTCGCCTCGCCGAGGTTCGCCTTCGCGAAACGCTCGTTGCGATCGTTGACGTAGTCGGCCATCTCGTCCCACGCCGACCAGTCGAGCGATAGTTTATGAAGGTCGCAGACCTCCTTGCGGATCGCCTCGGTGACGCGCGAGACGTCTTTCTCCGCCTCCTCCACCTCGAGCGCGAGGAAGCCCTGGGTCACCGTGAGCTTCTGGATCAGGAAGTCGGTCGCCGCGTACGCCCCGGTCACCAACAAAGGGATCAGTACGATCTTGGATCGAAGCGACATGGCTTCTCGAGGCGGCCGATAATCTTGGGATCAGCGGTCGTCGCCGAGATCCGCGGCGGCCGTCCGCTCGGTCGAGCTCGGGATCGCGCCGGGGGCGACTTCCCAATCGGAGTCGGAGACCGAGTCTCGCTCGGGTTCGCTGTCGGCCTGCGCCTCCGCCTGCCGCTCGGCCTGTCGCACGGGCCGGCGCTCCGGCTGCCGCTCGCGGAGCGGCTTCGTGGCGCGATTCAGAAGCTCACAAAAATCATTGAGCTGGTCTCCCTTGCGGAGCTTGCAGTCCACGGGCCTCTCGCCGCGGATCACGGCGTGGAGGAACTTCTCGAACCGATAGATGGGACCCGCGAACTTGAACGTCGCCAAGACGCCGACGGCGAAGGTGATCGGCATCACCAAGCAAAACGACACCAAGAATACTTTCGAGACGATGTTCGCCGTCTCTTCCAACAGGATGCTGCTGTCGTGCGGCAAACCGCCCGCGACCCCGGCGAGCACCATCATGAACAGCAAGAATTGCATGAGGAGCCTGAGCGCCGAGATCCCCATGAAAACGAACGTGAGTCGTAGCTGGAGGGCGCGCTTGGGGAGCTTCTGGCGCCGGCGGTATCGGGGGCATGGGAGCGAGGGAGATTTCGCTTTCGCTCGATCGGACTCCCGACCCCCGAGCCTTGAGCGGCAGGGGTTTATCCCCGTTCCACACCCTGACACGCTGGCAGGTCGCTGAAAAAGTGCTTCGCGCCCAGGCGCGAGAGATTCTTGGCAAGATCGAGGCGGCGGGTCCGAGGCGTAGCGGAGAGCTACGCCGAGGACACGCCAACGATGAGATTGCCGAGAAGATCCGCGCCGGGGCCGAATGACTTTTTCAGCGACCTGCTACCAGGAAGGCTTCCCAGTCGGCGCGCGCGGCGGATGGCTTTCGCCGGTGATCCGGCAGAGCGCATGGAGCGCATCCGCCTGCACCGACCCGTCGGAGTCGCCGAGGAGATCGATGAGCGCCGGAATCGCTCGCTCCGACTCGAGATTCTCGACAGCCGCGAACGCGATCTTGGAAACCTTGCGATTCCGCGCCGCGAGCAGCGGGACGAGCTTGTCGGTCACTTCGTTGCGGAAGAGCCTCCGAAGGGAGAGCTCGCGAATCGCCCCGGCTGTTGGAACCGGATTCTCGGAATCCAACATTTCGATGAGTCCGGGGGCGGCCGTGGTCCACCAGGCGCGCTCCTGGTCGTGCCAGCCGCGCCAACGCTTCGGATCGAGGTGGAAGCGAAGGCCGGTAATCTGACGTAGAGCCCAGTGCGCGTTTTCTTGCACTCCGCGATCGGGATCTCCGAGGAGGTCGATCAAGGCTCCGACCGCCTCCGGATCCTCGAAGCGCCCGACGGCGAGCGCCGCCTCGCGGCGCAGCGTGGTCTCGCGCGACTCGAGGAAATGGCGGAGCGCCGCCACGTCGGTCGGGCTGAGCACGATCGGCGCCTTTCCCGATCGGCGGCCGATTTGTTGGATCAGGAGGCGATCGATCGCCGGCCAGCGGCCGAGCAGCCTAGCGAGGCACTGCGACGCGTCGCGGCAGCAAGTGGCGCCGATCGCCGCGATGAGGCTCGCCTGGATCGTTGGTGTCGTCTTCGCGATCACCAATCCGACGTCGGAGTAGAGGGACGGGCGGCGGCGGAGCATTCGCTCGATCGCCCCCTCGAAGACGGGCGATACTTGGGAATTGATCCCCTCGTCGGGATTCTTGGCTTTCGAGAGATCGATGGCGAGGCGGACGTCGTCGGGCGTGGCGCCGATCTCGCCGAGGACGGCGATCCCAATCGCTTGGGTCGCGAGGCGCTCCTCGGGGGTGACATCCTTGGGTTGGATCGACTCGAGCGCGGTGGTGGGAATCCGCTCGAGCATCCAGAGCGCGGTCTCGCGCGCCTGCGGGCGATCGGCGCCGGTCTTGAGGACGTCGACTCGGCGGCCGGCGACGGCAGGGGACAACACTGCGGGGGACGATACTGCGGGGAACGATACTGCGGGGTGCGATGGCGCGGAGGCCTGCGCTTCGGCGGCGGTCCTCGTTGCGCGCGAATCGCGCGACCGTCGCGGCCGACTCGGGGCCGATCCGCTCCATCTCATCCAGCAATTGTTCCTTCGTCGCAATCGAGCGGGAGCGGAGCCCATCGAGCAGGCGCGCCAGGAGCTTCTCGTGCGACATCTCCTCGGCCGGGGCGCTCGCCGGTTTCGACCCCTCGTCGCCGGCGGGCGGCGCGGCGCCCGAACACCAACCAACGGAACACCAACAAAAGACCGCGGCCGCGAGGACCGCGGCGCGCAAGGGGACGACTCGATCTCCGACCATCTGTGACCTGCTAGCTCCAGACTTTCTTGAGGATGCGCAGGACCGTCGTGAAGTCGAAGAGCGAGGCACGGCCCGAGTAGGTGCGGACCACACCCGACAGATCGACGTAGGTCATCGCGATCATCTTCTCGCAGTGGGCGTCGTCGGACTTGGTCGGCGTGATCGCCGCCGCGCGCAGCGCCGTGAGCGGATCCTGGCGCGACTCGACGAGCGGAATCTTGGGGAGCTCGACGATCCGCCACGACACAAAGGTGGGAATGCCGGCGAGGACGCTCGTGGCGTTCAGCAGCGCCTTGTCGAAGCTGAAGCGCGATGTCTGCGCGAATGTCAAGCTCTGCGCGGAGACCGCGCCGTAGCCGCGCAGCGTGGCGGGCCAGGTCACCGTCGAGTATGGCGCGTAGAACATGCCATAGAAGTTGCCGGTGGAGTTGAGCACGACCGACGGGTTGCCGGTGCTTCCTCCGCCCACGAGCATCGCGACTTGCTTGGGGTCGCCGCTATTGTTGATGATCTGGGAGCTGGCCGCGGCGTTCACCTGATCGGTGACGTAGAGCGTGACGCTTCCGGCGGTCGTATCGAACTCGAGCATCCCCGACGCGTCGAGGATGAGTTGCTTCACGACGACGACGGCCGGCCCCTTCAGGAGGAGCTTCGAGCCGGCGCGCACGCGGAAGTTGTCGTACTGGACCGCCTTTCCCGTCACCGTGAGGGTGAGGGAGCGGGTCAGGTCCATGTTCCCCGTGCTCGAGAGCGGCGGGATGTCAATGTTGGGAAGCGTGAGCGGCTTCGGCGACGGCGCCGTGGATCCGGTAATCGTGGTATTCGAGCTCGCGATCACCGCCTTCCGGGGCCCGGGTGCGCGTCGCCGAAGATCGTGGTCGGCACGCCGCCGAGGATCCCGCCGATGAGGCCGGGGCCCTGGACGCTGATATCACAATCTGCGGCGACCGGCGCTCCCGCGCCTGTGCTCGTGCCGACGCTCGTCGCGTGCGCCTGGGAGGAGAAAGTGCCGATGGTCGAGTCGTAGCCGTCCAGCACGGTCGACGCGGAGATCGTCATCTGCTTGTCTCCGAAGACGCCCAGCGCGGCGACCGAGTTCACCTGCTTCTGGACGAGGATGGCCGTTGAGAAGCGCCCCGAGCCGCAGAGGCCGTTGCTCACGAGCGCGATCTTGCCGTCGGATTGTTGGTTGGCCGTGACCCAGAAGATTCCGTCGCCGAAGCCGGCGGGTTGCGCGGCGGTTCCCACATTTCCGGTTTTCCCTGCGCGAGGGCCATGAAGCCCTCGCTGAGGCCGGCCTCCGATATGTAGAGGGCCCGCTTCTGATCGGTGGCGAGCTTCTGGCGATTCGTCACGCCGGCCTGCATCTGGAGCATGGCGGCTCCCATGGCGGCGGCGAGCATCACGACGACCACGGATGTGACGAGCGCGCTCCCGCGGCGCCCGCCGCTCCGACGATTCCGATAGTTGGCGATCGGTTTCATGGTGTTGCACTCCCTCAGTTGCGGCACGTGACCGTGTTCACGAGCGTTCGCTTGAAGATCACGCCCTTCGAATCCTTTCTCTCGAGCGTCAGATGGATGTTCACTTTCCCGCCGGAGCTGTCGAACGAGAGCCCCTGCTCGTCGATGAGGCCGTTGCCGTTGTCGTCGAGACCGTTCACGAGCTCGCCGTCGAGATTGTTGGGAACCCAGCTCGACCAGACGACGCTCCGCGTGTCGGTGGAATTGGGATTCTGGCTCCAGACGACGAGGCCGTTGAGCGGGACGTACTCGATCCGCTCCGTGTCCCCCATCACCAACTGTCCGTCCTGGAAGCCGAGGCAGATTTGGTAATCGAGGCGCGGCGTGTTCATGGGCGCCACGCTGATCGGATAGAGATCCTTCTCCGCCGACGCCATCACGGCGAGCGAGATGCGATCCATCGTGAGCTCGGCCTGATCGTCGATCACTTTCCTGAAGACCCCCGTCTCGAAAGCGCTCGAGCTCGTGCGCAGGACCATCGCAAGATTGAGCGAGAGCAACCCAAGGATCGCCGCGGCGAAGACGAGCTCGACGATCGTGAATCCGGCTTGGGCTCGCTTCTTCATCGCTCTCAGTTCTTATTGCACAGTTTGGAGAAGAGCGTGAAGAGCGTGAGCGATTGCTTCCCGGACTTTCCTTTCCATTCGATCCGGACGCCGACCGGCAGGACGATGTAATTGCCCGCGTGATCCTTGTCATCGATCATCGCGTCGCCGTTCAGGTCGCGCGGCAATCCCAACGTTGGATTGTTGGCATCCTCGCGGAGCGCGGGGCCCGCCCCCGGCATGAGGACCTCCCCCACGAATCCGTCGGGGTCGCCGGGAACCGGCGTGAGCCCCGCCACGGCGAACTTGTTGCCGGGGGCGGTGCCGGGGCCGCCCGGATCGTCGCTCGGATCGCTGTTGTATCGCGCGTAGAGCTCGGCGAACGCCGTGTTGCGCATCTCCTCGAAGAGGTTGCGCGCGGCGTCGGAGGCGAGCCCCCGCTCGTACTTCGTGGCGGACTGCCCGAGGCTCGAGGAGATCGTCGAGGTGAGCATGAAGACGGAGATCGTGAGGACCACCATCGCCACCGTGACCTCGATCAGCGTCATGCCGCGCGTGCCGCGGCGATTCCCAACGATCCGTTCGAGGCGCGCCACGGCGGCGCGAGGGCGCGCGCCCGCGATTGATAATTGGGTTTCGCCCGAATCCCCATGACCTCGACGATGACAGCTCCTTCAGAAAGAGGTTCCCGCGCGAATCGCGGTCTCCTTCCTCCCGTGATCGCTTTTCGAATCAACGGGTGGACAAGTGTGAGTGAACCGTTCGAAAAATCTTCTGCAGCTGAACATTTTTCCGAGACGGGGCGCGGCGGGGGTGACGCGTCGCAGCCGCCCGGGTAGGAATGGGTCGTGCTTGCGGCCATCACTCTTTTCTTGGCGTTCGCACCGCAGTCGAAGCCGGGCGGGGCGAAGCCGGCGGCGCCAGAGCCGCCGTGGCGGGCGGAGGCGGCGGCGACGCGCGTCGTCGTCGGGACGATCCGGGCGGACCGCAAGGCGCTCGACGACGCCGAAAAGTCGGGGGCGCGGAGGTCGCGGTGCGCATCGAGGTCTCCGCCGTGCTGAAAGGAGAGGCCGAGAAGGATGTCGCCTTCCGGTTTTTCGCAACGCCGCGGGAGAAAGTCAACTATCCGGTGAGCCCCACCCTCGCCGAGATGCGCGCCCTCGATGGCAAGAAACAGATCGTTTACCTCGCGCAAGTCGACGACCCGGTCGCGCGCGGCCTATGGCTCGCGACAACCGACGACGGCGCCTCGCTCCGGGAAGCCCGCGAAGCCGACGTCGCGGCGGCGCTCGAGCAGATCGATCGACACCAACGATGGCTGAAAGAGCCCGTGTCCGTGGCGGACCCAAAATTGGGAAGGAGGTCGACGCCCTCGTGGAGGAGCTCGTCGCGACGCCGGAGAGGCAAACGAAAGCGCAGGCGCGCCTCACGGAGCTCGGCGCCCCGGCCGTCGCGGCGATCATCCGCGCGATGGACGATCGGCGGCCGCTCGCTTCCCCATATATCGCGCTCACCAACAAAGCCAAGGATGCCTTCGAGGGCTCCCGCCAATATTCACCGAAGCTCGTCGTCGACGCGCTCGCGGCGATCCTCAATCAAATCACCGGGGAGAGATTCGGCTTCATCTACAACGGCGCGAGCGGCGCCGAGCGCGCCCAGTGCGCGGCGGGCTGGAGAATCTACGCGCGGGAGATCGCCCGGCGCTGACCCCGGCGGGCGCGACCCGCCGCGACGCGCGATACTTGGCTTCCTACATACTCAGCATTCTACGGCTGGACCACGAGAGAGAGTCCGGGCGACGACACCAGGTGAACCAAGGCCGGACTGCAGCCGAGACCATCCTTGGCATCCTCGACGAAGATCGCCTGCGCCGTGAATCCCGAGCCCGCGAGGAACGGAATGTTGGGAATCGGCGAGGGGGCGAATCCCGTCCCCGCCGATCCGGTGACGACGTCGTGGGTCGCGACGTACACGGAGAAGAAGAGATTCACGTGGAGCTTCAGCCCCAAGCCGAAGATGTCGCCCCCGCCGGGTCGCCGACGTCGCCGACGAGGACGAATCCGAGGGAATTGGCCGGCGCGTTGGTGCAGGCGTAGCCGAATCCCAAGTTTCCGACCTGCGCGGTGGAGCCGCCGGCGATTCCAACGTTCCGTGGCAGCCGGGGGTCCCGTCGCCGAAGTGGGAGAAGCCGGGGGAACCGGCGATTGGTTGTGAAGGAGGGAGATCAGAATCGCTCCCGGCGCTCGTGGCCGCCAGGTCGGGGAGCCCGTCGGCGTCGAAGTCCCCGCCGCCAAGCCGAACGAAACCGGGCCGACCGCGAACGTGACCGGCGCCGTGAAGCCGCCCCCGCCGAACCCAACAATACGCTCACGAGGCTCGAGTTCGGGTGGGCGGTCGCGAGGTCGGGGATCCCGTTCCCATCGAAATCGCTCTGGGCGAGGTCGTTGGGGCCCCGGCCACAGTGAATGATAGTTGGGAAGTGAGCGCGCCGGATCCGTCTCCCTTGAAGACGATGACCGTTCCCGGCGAGTAGCCGATGGTGGCGACGTCGCGGAGGCCGTCGCCGTCGAAGTCGTCGATCCGTACTTCGAAGTGCTCGCCCGGCGCCACGAATCCATGGACGGCGCCGAAGCCCCCGCGCCATTCCCAAGTAAAACCGAGACGTTGCCCCCGGAATCGTGCCCGATCACCGCGTCGAGGGCTCCGTCATTGTCGAGGTCGCCGAGCGCGAGGCCGCGCCCCGAGGCGAGATCGGTGAAGGTCGTCGGCGCGCCGAACGACCCATTCCCAATCCCAAGAATACGACGATGCCGGTGGGGACGGTGGCGGAAGCCACGATGTCGGGGATCGCGTCGCCGTTCAGATCGCCGACGGCGACATCGCTCGGAAGGCTCACGTTGCCGACGAGCTGCTCGGCGCCGAAGCCGCCGCTCCCATTGGCGATCCTCTTGACGATCTTCCCGGGGATGAATGGGAACGATCCCACCAATCCGTAGACGACGTCGAGGCGCCCGTCGCCGTTCAGGTCGGCGGGCTTGGCCTTCGTCGCGCCGCCGCTCGTCGTCAACGAAGCCACGGCGCCAAAGGTGGCATCGCCGTGGCCGGGGAGAATCCCAACTTTCGTGTCGAGCCAACAGGAAAGCAACAGATCGGAGTGGCCGTCGCCGTTCATGTCGGCGGCGCGCGGCGCGCGCGGCGACGGTTGGCGAGGATAGGTGACGGGGGCGCGAAGATCTGCGCGTGGGCAGCCGAGGCGCAAAGGACGATGCAACTCGCGGCGAGAAGTTGAGCGGCGGCCATGGGATCTCCGGGCGCGGAGCCGGCGAGAGGACTGCGCCGCCCGCCCCGCGCCCGGCGATTGTCACCTTCGATCCCGATTGTGTCAGCCGCCGGCAGCCGAGTTCTCGAGCCGCCGGGGCGCGCGCCGGCAAAAAGCTCCCAGGGGCGCGCCGGGCGGTGTCCCGTACAATCCCGCCCCTTTCGGCCGGCCCCCGCCGGAGACTTGATGTACGCGATCGCAACCCTCGTCGCCCTGGCGCTCGCCGCGGCCCAGGACGTTACCCCCAAAGCCAACTATCACGACGACGCGTCGCTCGAGTCGGCGCTCAAGACCGCGGTCGGGAAGGATCCCTCCCGCGGAAAGTTGGGAACGATCGGGAAGTCCTTCACCGGGAAGCCGATCTGGCTCGTCACGCTCTCCGAGGGGGACGACCGCGCCAAATCCGCAATCTTGGTCATCGCCGGCGCGAACGGCACGCACCTGGTCGGCACCGAGATGGCGCTCGGCCACGCGGAATCGCTCCTCGAGCGCGCCGGCGCCGATGCCAAGATTGGCGCGCTCCTGAAGGAGCATGCCATCTATATCGTGCCGCGCCTCGATCCCGACGGCGCGGCGTTCCTCTCGGCTCGCCGAAGCGCGAGCAGGCTGCGAACCTCCGCCCCGTCGACGACGACCGCGATCGCCGCGTCGACGAGGACGGCCCCGACGACGCCGACGGCGACGGCCTCATCACGATGATGCGGATCCCCGATTCGAAGGGTGACTATCGGATCGATACCAAGGATCCGCGAATCATGGTGAAGGCCGACCGCGCGAAGGGCGAGCGGGGAACCCACCGATTGGTCCCCGAGGGGCTCGACGACGACGGCGACGGCTCCTGGAACGAGGACGGCCCAGGCGGCGTCCGGATCGATCGCAACTTTCCCCACAATTGGAAGGAGCACGACCGCGCCACGGGGACGAGCCCCGTCTCGGAGTCCGAGTCGCGGGCGCTCGCCGATTTCCTCCTCGACCACACCAACATTGGGGCGGTGGTCGTCTACGGCCTCCACGACAATGTTAGGAAAGCACCGCGCGGCGAGGCCGCCGCGCCGGCCGCCGACGGCGAGGGGGCCGACTCGGGGGCCGCTGCCGCTCCCGCGGGCGCGCCCGGCGGCGGGCGCGGAGGACGCGGCGGCCGCGGTGGTGCGGGCGGCGGTGGTGGCGGTGGCGGCGGCGGCGGCGCCGCGACCACGATCCTCCGCGACGACCTCCCGATCTACGAGCGGGCCGCCAAACTTTACAAAGAGACCACGGCGCTCGACGGCGACGTCGAGGAGCCCGCGGCCGACGGCGCGATCCACGCGTGGACCTACTTCGAGCGCGGCTTGCCGTCGTTCGCGATCCGCGTCTGGACACCACAAATCGAGAAACCCAAGGATACGGCGAGCGCCCCCGCGTCGCGCCCGGCGCCGGGGAAGGAGCGGCCCCGCGGGAGGGCGCGGCCGCGGAGGCGCCCAGCGCGGCGGCGCCGCGTCGCAGCCGGCCGAGGAGGCGGACAGCGCCAAGGCGGAGCGGACCCGCCTCGAGTGGAATGACAAGACTCTCGGCGGCTCCGGATTCGTGGCATGGAAGGCCGCGACCCAACCCGCCCTCAAGGAGAAGGGGATCGAGATCGGCGGCTGGAAGCCCGGAATCTTGGTGAATCCGCCGGCGGGCGAGCTCGCCGAGCTCGAGCGCAAACACAATGATTTCCTGGTGGCACTCCTCCCCGAGCTCTTCCCAAAGGTGGTGATCGCCGACGCGAAGCTCACCCAGGACGGCCCCGGGCTCGCGACGCTCAAGGCTTCGATCCGCAATGATGGCAAAGGGCCCGCCTCGACCGCGATGGCGCAGCGCGCGGGGGCCGTGCGCGCGATCCGCGTGAAGCTCGCGGTGGACGGCGGCGAGATCGTGATCGGCCGCCCGCAATACTTGGTATCGGACCTCGACCCGGGGCGCCGCCTCGCGAATGGACCTGGGTCCTCAAGGGAAAGCCCGGCGCGAAAGTGCGCCTCGAAGTCAACTCTCCGTTCACCCCCGAATCCGTCTACACGGGAGAGATCCGATGAAGCCGCGATCCATTTTCATTCTTGGCTTCGCCGTCTTCGCCTGCGCCGCGTCGCCCGGCTCCCCTGCCGCCCAGCAGGGATCCCAAGGAAAACCGCAGGGATCCCAAGGAAGCCAGCAGGGCGTCGAGATCGCCTGGAACCGCTTCTACGACACCGACGAGATCAACGGCCTGCTGCGCAAGATCGCCACCGCCCATCCCGATCTCTGCTCGATCCAATCGATCGGCAAGAGCTTCCAGGGGCGCGATATGTGGGTTCTCACGATCCAGAATCCCAAAATTGGGAAGGAGATGGAGAAGCCGGCCATGTGGGTCGACGGCAACGTCCACGGCAACGAGGTCCAGGGGGCGAGGCGTGCGTATACTCGGCTTGGTACCTGACCGAGAACTACGCCAAGAATCCGCAGGTGAAGGAGACGGTCGACCGCGGCGTCTTCTACATCCTCCCGATGCAGAATCCCGACGGCCGCGCCTACTGGTTCGCGATGCCGAACACGCCGTCGTCGTCGCGCAGCGGCCTCCAGCCCACCGACAACGACGGCGACGGACTCTTCGACGAGGACGGCCCCGACGACATCGACGGCGACGGGAAATCCTAATGATGCGCAAGTACGTGCCGGGGAAAGGTGACTTCCGCGCCGACCCCGACGATCCGCGCCGGATGATCCGGGTCCAGCCGCCGAAGACCGGCGACTACGTGATGTTGGGATTGGAGGGGATCGACAACGACGGCGACGGCCTCATCAACGAGGACGGCCCCGGCGGCTACGACCTCAATCGCAACTGGCCGACCGATTGGCAACCCAACTATATCCAATCCGGGGCGGGCACCTATCCGCTCTCCTACGCGGAGCCGCGCGCGATCGCCGATTTCATCCTCGCCCATCCCAACATTACGGCGATGCAGTCGTTCCACAACAATGGCGGGATGATCCTCCGCGGGCCGGGGGCCTCGAGCGTCCCCGAGTATCCGGGGCGCGACCTCACGGTCTTCGACGACCTGGGCCTCCAGGGGAGAAGATGCTCCCCTTCTATCGATACATGGTGATCTGGCGCGATCTCTACACGGTCCACGGCGGATTCGTGAACTGGGGCTACGAGGGGCTCGGCGCCTTCGCGATCACCAACGAAATGTGGAACGATGACCAACTATTCCAGAGCCAGGAGGCGCGGCGCGGACCGGCGTTCGGCGGCGGCGCTGGCGGCGGTGGAGCCGGCGCCGCGGCGCAGGCCGCGGCCGCGCCCCGGCGCAACGCTCCCTCCGACGACGCGACCCTCCAAGACGACTACGTCTTCGACCAGCTCGTGCTGGCGGGCGCCACCTTCGTGCCGTGGCACAAGGTGCCGCACCCGCAATACGGCGAGGTGGAGCTCGGCGGCTTCAAGAAGATGACGGGGCGCGTCCCGCCCGGATTCATGATCGAGGAAATGTTGCATCGCAACGCCCTCTTCTGTGTCTATCAGGCGGAGCAGATGCCACAAATCGAGATCGAGGAGACGACGGTCGACAAGACCGGCGACGGCCTCTACACCGTGAGCGCCACGCTGAAGAACAAGCACCGGATGCCGAGCCGCTCGGCGCTGGCCTCCTCCAAGAAAATGGGGAGCCCGATTTGTTGTCTTTGGGCGGCCAGGGGCTCACGGTCGTGGCCGGCGGCATCGCCACCGATCGCTTCAAGAAGAGCGAGGTCTCGCTCGTCGAGCACGAGCCGGGGCGCCTCCTCCTCGACGACGGAATCCCACCTTTCGGGCGGGTCACGGCGCGCTGGATCGTGCGCGGCAAGGGAAACGCCACCGTGAAGTTCGAATCGGAGAAGGGGCCGACGCTGAGCACGACAGTCAAGCTGGAGTAGTGGGCAAGCTGGAATAATGGGTAAGCTCGAGTAGCGTCGAGACGGACTCGCGGTCACGCTGACCGTTGCCGCGAACCCGATTCACCCCGCGCCGCGTTTCGTGAATTGAAGTGGCGCCGCCGTTCCCCAACGATCCCGAGGAGCTCCTCGCGCACGACCCGTTCGTGCGTGGGGTGGCGCGGCGGCTGCTGGCCGACGAGCACCGCGTCGACGACGTGGTCCAGGAAACTTGGCTTGCGGCGCTGCGCCGCGGGCCGGGGCCCGGGGGCTCGCTGCGCGCGTGGCTCGCCACGGTGGCGCGCCACTTCGCGATCGACGCGCGGCGGCGCGATGCGGCGCGCGAGGCGCGCGAGCGGGCGGCCGCTCGCCCCGAGACCGCGCCCTCGATGGATGAGATCTACGCGCGCGAGGCGATCCGCCGGCGCCTGATCGACGCGGTGGCGGCGCTCCCCGAGGCGACCCGCGCCGTCTTTTGTTGCGTTTCTTCGATGGGCTCCCGCCGCGGAAGATCGCGGGGCGCCTCGGCCTCCCGTCGAGACGGTGAAGACGCGCCTGAAGCGCGGCCTCGAGGCGGTGCGCGCGCGGCTCGAACACCAAGAATCGATCGGCGGCAAGCACTGGGCGGCGTGGCTCGCCCCCGTCGCGGCGGCTCCGGCGCCGCTCCTCCCCGCACATCTCGGTCGCGCGGCCGCGCGCACCGCGGAGATCCTCACCATGTCGACGAAGACCAAAATTGGCATCGCCGCGGTCCTGATCGCGGGGATCTCGGTGTTTTTGTGGCAAATGGCGCCGGGCGAAGGGCGCGGGGCGGCGAGACGGCCGGCGGCGCCGCCCGCTCGGAGCCCCCATGGCGACCGCCGCCAAAGCGCCGGAAGCCGCGATCGCCACCGCCGCCGCCGCGGGGCCGCCCCCACCTCGCGCGAGTCGGCGGCCTCGGCGCCGGTCGCCGCGAAGCCAAAGTTGGCATTCCCCACGGGGGGCTCCGCGTGAAGGCCGTCTGGAAAGATGGCAAAGCCCCCGCCCCGGCGTGGGCCTGCGGATCCGCACGCTCGCCGTGTCGCGCGGCTACGAATCACAACAAAAATCACCGGCGCCGACGGGATCGCCACCTTTCCGGAGCTCCCCGTGGGGAAGGCGCTCGTGGAGGTCGACCGGACGATCGTGAGCGTCCTCGTGGAGATCCCGGCCGATACCACCAAAGAGACGGTGGCCGAGATCGAGCCGGGGGCCGACGTCGACGTGACCGTCGTCGACGGCCTGGGCTCCCCATCGAGGGGGCCGGAGTCTGGATCTCCGAAACCCACCTATCCGCGACTTCGCGCCTCGAGCTCGGGAAGACGGCGGCCGACGGGCGATTCACCGTCCGCTCGCTCGGAAAAGAGGTGTTCCTCGGCGCCGAGCTCGAATCGCGCACCCCTCCACTCCCGCGCTCGTGAGCCCGAAAGGTGGGGATCGTCTCGCGGTGCGGCTCGTCCTCGATCTCCCCGGCTGCGCCGTCGAGGGAGGGTCGTCGGCGCGGACAAGTCCCCCGTGGCCGGCTGCGCCATATTATTGGGAATCGACGAGCCGATCTGGCGCCCGGGCGAGCCCGTCGAGACGGCCGTGCGGCGGCCGATCCCAAGAATCGTGCACAGCGACGCGGCGGGGAGATTCCGCGCGGCGGGACTCGCGGCCGGGACCCACTCCGTCGCGGCGCGCGCTGACGGGCACGGATTATTCATGGGATCGATCGACGTGGCGGCGGAGGCGCCCACGCCGTTCGACATCGCGCTGCCCGCCCCCGCCGCGGTCGTCGGGCGGGTCGTCGACTCGGCGGGGCGCCCGCTCGAAGGGGCGCGGGTCCACACGAAGGGCCCGCGCTCGTTCACGTTCCTCGAGAGCGCGAGCGGCGCCGACGGGCGCTACCGCCTCGAGGGCTCGCCCCCGGTCGCGCCGAGGTGCAAGCCAACTATGGGCAGGCGCCGTCGGCGTCGACCACGCTCTTCCTCGACGAGGGGCCGAGCTTCGTTGGGATCCCATCTTTCCCGCCTCGCCCGAGATCCGCGGCCGCGTCGTCGACGAGACGGGGCGCCGCTGCGCGGATGGTTGGTGCGCGCCGTGGAGGCGTCGCTCAACGGGCGCGTCTTCGGGCTTCCCAAGATTACGACCGACGACCAGGGGCGCTTCGTCGTGCCCCGCTGCCGCGACGTCGAATACGTGGTCGAAGCCATCGAGCCCGCGAACCCACAAAAAGGGGAGGACTTCGAGGAGGTTCGCGCCGCGTCGGGCTCCGCCGAGCGGGTTCGCCCCGGCCTTGCGGAAGTGGTGATCGTCGTCACCCCCGAGACCCGGCCGGATTGTTACGTCACGGCGACGGTGGAGGATCCCGAGGGGCGGCCGATCGGGAACGCGACGGTCCTCGCGGGGGTCGAGGGGTCGGCGGCGATGTCACAAATCCCATGCAACCCGGCCACCGCGGCGTTCAAGCTCGGCCCACTCGCGGCGGCGCGCAAGCATCGCCTGCGGATCGAGGCCCCCGGCTTCACGAGGAAGCTCCGCTCGATCGGACGGCCTCGTCCCCAATACCACAAAGACCTGGGCGCCATTCGAATGGAGCGGGGCGGCACCCTCCTCGTCGAGGTGCGCCGCGCCGACGGCCCGCTCCCGGAGATCCTGAACGGATTCGCGGGGTCGGGCGCGGGCGACGCGCCGGGGGAGGGCTTCGGCGAGAGCCTTCAGCGCGACGGATCGCTCTTCCGATCGAAGCCGCTCGCGCCGGGAAAGTATTCTTTGGTTTTCCTCGGCGGCGACGTGGCGCGCGCGCGGACTCCGGTCGAGGTCGTCGACGGCAAGGAAACGAGAGTCGACGTATTGTTGCGATCGGGCCACGCGCGGACGATCGCCGTCACGCGCGCGGGAGTGCGCCGGTCGGCGTGGTGGCCGTGCGGGTGACCGACGATTCGGGAGCGTTCATCTCCGAAGAGTTGGCGTTCGCCGCGGGGGGCTCGCCGGTCACATGTAAAGTCTGGCTCGCGCCGGGGCGCTACAGGCTCGCGGCGCGCGATGAGTCGGGCGCCACGGGCGAAGCCAAGCTCGACGTCGCGGGCGCCGACGCCTCGACGCTGACAATCGATTTGCGCTGACGCGCGGGCGATCGATCTGCGCTGACGCGGGCGGTCCACGCCCGCGCCAGCGCCGAAGATCATTGGTTTCCGCTATTCTTGGGTTTGGCCGGCGCCGGTTTCTTCTCCGGCTCCGGGCGCTTCGCCGCCTCGACCGAAACCCCATTTCCTTCAGCAGCGTGTCGACGGCTTCGTCGAGCGCTTTCTCGCGGGTGTTCTTGTAACGAATCACACCTTTGGCATCGAGGACGTAGATCGTCGGCCAACCGTGGACGTTCCACGCGCGCGAGATCGGGCCATCGGTGCTGCCGCCGTTCCAGAAGGACCTCCAGGTGATGTTCTCCTTGGGGAGCACCTCTTTCTTGAGTTGCTCGCGGTCCCTGTCGCTATTGATACCAAGCAAAGCGAACGGCTTGCCTTCCAAACGCTTCACGAGCGACCGCTCGTGCGGGTACATGCCCCGGCAGGGGCCTCACCAATCCCCCAGAAATCCAAGACCACCACCTTTCCGCGATAGTCGGAGAGCTTGAACGTGACGCCGTCCAAGTCCTCGGCCTCGATCTCCGGAGCCGGCTTGCCGATCGCGAGATCGCGGATCTCGTGGAGCTCGGCCTTGGCCATGTCACCGACCGTCGACTTCGGGCCCATCTCGACGTCTGCGAAATCCTTGGCGCACCGATCGAGAAGCTCCTCGGCGCGCGCCGATGCTTTCTTGGGATCGACCTTCGACAGCTTCGCAAACTCCTCGGCGCCGACCGCCTTTTCGTAGGCTTCGCGCGACTTCTCGTCCATGCCGGTCAGGATGTACTGCGCCGACGACGCCCGCTGCATCATTTGCTTGGCGAGCGAAAAGGTGGCAATGCCCTGGACTTTGCGATCGGGATTCTTGGTGGCCTCCTCGAGGAAACGCTCGGCCTTGTCCGACGTCTCGTATTGGAGGTTCTGGCAGATGTTCCCAATCTTGGGATTCTTCATGTGGTCGCGGGCGATGATGTCGAGCGCCTTTCCGAAGTCCTCGCCGCCGCGCGACTCCATCATGATCCACTCGAGCGTGGCGAACGCGTTCGCATCCTTGGGATCCGCGTTGACGATCTCCCACGCAGCCGGGAGCAGATTCTTGGCATCCGGATAGGGATGCTCCTTGACCCACGCGTCGCGTTCGCCCTCGGGAGTCTTGTTGTACTCCGCCATGAAGGTCTTCCGCGCTTCGTTGAGCTCCTTCTGGAGGGCCTTCAGCCTGTCCGCGGGGCCTGCGGCGAATCGGCGGGGTGCGATTCGCCGGCTTCGATTGCGTCTGGGACCGGGCCCAAGGCGCCGCCGCGCCCAAGAAGGCCGCGGCGAGGAGGATCGTTAGGTTTCGCATGGTTGTTCGGGCGCCGGGGAGCGCCCCCACCCCAATCCTATCCCAGGCGACGCCACGTCGCGCCGGACGCCCTCACGCCCTCACCCTACGGCGCTCCGATTCGCCCACTCCCCGCCCGCGATCGCGGCCCCGAATGGGGGAATGGGGCGCCCCGAAGAAAATCTCGAAGTCCGTGTCGACTGCTGCGGGCGTCGTTCGACGCAGGGGTAGTGTCGGGACCGGAGCTCGATCGAGCCCCCGGACCCCCGACCGGAACCCAATCAAGGAAACCCAACGATGCGATTCATCATCTTCCCGAGGCCGACACCTGTCGACCCCGATACCAAGAATGCGGAGGGCTCGTGCGACTTCGCCAACGAGGCGTTCGACGAGAAGCTCTTCGCCGCGTACATGAAGTACAACGAAGACATGCAGAGGGCCGGAGTCCTCGTCGCGTCCGAGGGGCTGAACCCCAACGTTCCGGCGCGGTGCGTGTCGGTCTCGAAGGGGAAGCGATTCCTGCTCGATGGGCCGTTCGCCGAGTCGAAGGAGCTGGTCGGCGGCTTCTACGTGATCGAGGTCCCCACGATGGACGACGCGATCGGCTGGGCGATGCGCTGTCCGATCGGCCTCGGGCATGGTGCCCTCGAGATTCGGCAACTCACGGCGATGGCCGATCTCCCCGCCGCGCTGCGCGACCTGATCGCGAGCGCGGCGCCGGCGTGGTACGCGACCCTTCCCAAGGAGATGCTTCCCAAGGAAACCCTTTCCAAGAAAAACTGAGAATCGGGGCGCGCTCTTCATCCGGTCATTCCGACCGGAGGCGCCCCCGAGCGAAACACCAACCAAAAAGGAAACCCAACCGTGCGATTCATGGTCATCGTCAAAGCCAACAAAGAGAGCGAGGCCGGCGTGCTCCCGAGCCAGAAGCTCCTGGAGCAGATGGGCAAGTTCAACGAGGAGCTCGCGAAGGCGGGCGTGATGCTCGCGGGCGAAGGGCTCCAAGCGAGCTCGAAGGGGGCGCGCGTCCGCTTCGACGGAAGCAAGCGAACGGTGATCGACGGCCCCTTCGCCGAGACCAAGGAGCTGATCGCCGGCTTCTGGCTGTGGCAAGTGAAGTCGAAGGCCGAGGCGATCGAGTGGGTGAAGCGCTGCCCGGCCCTCCACGAGGACGGCAAGGGGGAGGTCGAGATTCGCCAAGTATTCGAGGCCGAGGACTTCGGCGCCGAGCTCACCCCCGAGCTCCGCGAGCAGGAGGACCGGATTCGCAAGCAGGTCGAAGGCAAGAAATAGAAGTGGTCTGGCGCGGCGCACCGCGCCCTGCCGCGCTCGATCGGGATGGTTTGATGGGTGGCCGTGACGGCCACCCCCATCCATCAAACGATCGAAGCGGTTTGGCGGATCGAATCCGCGAAGCTCATCGCCGCCCTCGCGCGCCGGTGCGAAATGTGGGATTGGCGGAGGAGTCCGCGCAGGACGCGCTCGTCGCGGCGCTCGAGCAGTGGCCCGCGACCGGGGTCCCCGAGAATCCCGCGGCATGGCTCATGGCGACGGCGAAGCGCCGCGCGATCGACCGGTTGCGCCGCGAGGCGCTCGTCGAGCGCAAGCATCGCGAGATCGGGAGCGAGAAACTTGGTGAAGCCGAGGAGTCCGTGCGCGATCTCGACGCGAGGCTCGACGACGACATCGGCGACGATCTGTTGCGTCTCGTCTTCACGGCGTGCCATCCGATCCTCGCGCCGGATGCGCGCGTCGCCCTCACGCTCCGGCTCCTCGGCGGACTCACCACCGACGAGATCGCGCGCGCGTTCCTCACCCCCGAAGCCACCATCGCGCAGCGCATCGTGCGCGCGAAACGGAGCCTCGCCGAGGAGCGCGTCGCGTTCGAGGTCCCGCGCGGCGCGGAGCTGGCGCCGCGGCTCGCCTCGGTGCTCGAAGTCATTTACTTGGTATTCAACGAAGGCTACTCGGCGACGGCGGGCAAGGACTGGATGCGCCCCGATCTGTGCGAAGAGGCGCTGCGCCTCGGCCGGATCCTGGCGGGGCTCATGCCGACCGAGCCGGAGGTCCACGGCCTCGTGGCGCTGATGGAGATCCAGGCGTCGCGATCGCGTGCGCGCGTGACCCCCGCCGGCGAGCCGGTCCTCCTCCTCGATCAGAATCGGCTTCATTGGGATCGCGTCCTCATCGCGCGCGGGCTCGCGGCGCTCGAGCGCTCGGAGCGGATCACCAACGATCGCGGGCCCTACGCGCTGCAGGCGGCGATCGCCGCGTGCCACGCGCGCGCTCGCACCGCCGGCGAGACCGACTGGGCGCGGATCACCGAGCTCTACGGCGAGCTCGCGCGCCTCACCCCCTCGCCGATCATCGAGCTCAATCGCGCCGTCGCGGTATCGATGGCATTCGGCCCCGCCGCCGGCCTCGAGCTCATCGACGCCCTCACCAACGATCCGGCCCTGGCCCAATACCACTTATTGCCCAGTGTCCGCGGCGACCTCCTCTCGAAGCTCGGCCGCCTCCCGGAGGCCCGCGCCGAGTTCGAGCGCGCCGCCTCCCTCACCCGCAACGCCCGCGAGCGCGCCCTCCTCCTCTCCCGCGCCGCCGCCTGCTCCCGCTGAGCCCAATCCCAACGATCCTTGCGACCCAGTCCAAGTCCCTATCCGTAATGTTGGCAAAGCCAACATTACGGATAGGGCGTCGAGAGCCTGACGAGATACTGATCATTCACCCCCGGCGCCCTACCCAAATGTTGGCTTCGCCAACATTCGCGTAGGGCGCCGGGGTGAGCAATCTCGGGGTTCTGGCGCCTTTCTGTAATGTTGGCAAAGCCAACATTACAGAAAGGCGCGTGGGTGAGCGCGTAACAATGGGTGTCACCTCACCTCTCCCTGACTGGTAGCGGCGGTCGGATTTGAACCAACGACACACGGCTTATGAAGCCGTTGCTCTAACCGGGCTGAGCTACGCCGCCGATAAGTGGCGCGAGACGGTACGCACACGCCTGCGCGATGGTCAAGAATCCGCCGCCCGCGACTCGCGAGCGCCCACGTACTCCGCGCGGCTGTGCAGCCCGCGGCGCTACTGAATCGTGAGCGCGAGCTGGTTCGAGATCCGACCGACGATGTGCGGAATCCCCGCGGAGCTCCCCGGCACGGTCAGCGCTTGGAGGTCGAAGGTCGATCCGATGAGGAACGGTTCGTTGGGGATCGTGGCGCCGAGGTGATCCTGGCCGCCGTTCGCGAGCGTGCCGCCGCCGATCGCGTCGAAGGTGAACAGGTCGAGGAGGAGGTAGCGCGGATCGCCGTCGCCGAAGAGCGCGAGCGGGATGTAGCTGGTCCCGGGGCCCGAGTAGAGCAGGCCGTACGCCTCGCCGTCCTGGCCCCCACGAGATCGAACGTGACCGGGCTGCCGATGGACGGCGTGCCCGTGAGGCCGAGCGACATGTCGAACGTCGTGTAGAGGATGTCGGTGATCTGGAGCGCGCCCCCGCCGGGATCGTCGTCTGGCTCGTGGTCAGGTCGAAAGACCAACTATAATCGTCGACCCCGCCGACCCGCACCTTGGAGGGGGATTCGGATTGTTGGTGTTCACGAGCACGATCGAGTCGCCGGTGGAGTCGAGCGTGCTGCTGGCGAGCGTGAAGTCGCCGTCGGGGCCGAAGCCGAAGGGCCCGAGAGCGATCGTGAGCCCGTCAGAGATTGTTGGTATTGGTGATCGAGACGAGCGCGTTGCCGGAGTTGGCGTTCAAGTCGAAGCGCTTGAACGCGCTCGCCGATGCCGCCGCTGATCGTGACGTCGTTGAAGGCCCCGGTCTTGTCCGTGAGGATGGTGAACAGCGCGGGGTGGGGATCTGAGCGTCTTCGGCGAGAAGAAGTTGAAGCAATCCACGACATCGAGCACCGCCCACGAGTGCTTCATCGGGAGCCCGCTCTTCGGGAGCGCGATCGGCGGGTTGCCGTTCGTCACCAAGTATGAGAAGAGCGACGATTATTGGATTGGCGAGTAGGGCACGACGTTGTCGTCGGCCGACCACGTCATGTAGAAGGGGAGGTGGAGGAGCGAGCGAGCCGGCGTCTCGGCGTCGACGGGCAAGTAGGGCGGGAAGGCCGGCGTCGGGAGCCGAAGCATGTGAACGCGCTCGTACTCGAACGTGTACGGCGAGTTGAAGGGGGCTCCGCCGAACAGCGACTGCATCAGCGCCTGGGTCGGAGGCGATTGAACATAATTGTCAACGTTGTCGAAGGTCCCGCACACCGTCGCCAGCGCCGCGAAGCGGACGTTGGCCGGATCCTGGTGGCGCGCCGCATAGTTGGTGATGCACATCGCCCCCATCGAGAGGCCGATCCCGTAGACGCGCGACTCGTCGAATGGATAGTTCGCGCGGAGCCACTCGAGCGTCTTGTCCACCGCGACCTGGCCGGGGAGCCAACCGAAGGTGTTGTCCGCGACTCCCAGAGGAGCGTAGAGGAGCCATCCCCGATTGTTGGCTTCCGTGGGGAGCGGGAAGAACATCGGTTGGTTGTTGCTCGTTCCGTAGCCGTGCCAGGCGATGACCAGCGGCGGCGGCGCCAGCGGGTTGTAGCCGGACGGGATCATCAACGAAAATCCTCCCCCTTGGGAATGCCGTTCACCACAATTCCCGTTTCGTTCGGCGCGAGGTTTCCGTTGTATCCGGTCGCACCCGGCGGGATCGGCCATGTGGGGGATTGAGGGTCACGCCGTTCGGGCCGTGTCCCGTCGAAATCTCGCCCTGGGCGCCCATCGAAGGGGCCGCCGACTTCAGGAACTGCATCGTGTCGGATGATGTGTGCCCGATCTCCGCGATCGAATCCCAACTAAACGGTTTGACCGCTTGGGACTTGGTGCGAGAGCCTTGCTTTGGGTTTTGTGAGGTTCCCGCGCCCTGGGCGAGAGTCGTGGCGAAGGCGGGACCGAGGCAGAAACCAATCGCGATGGCCGCGATCGGGAGAATCGAAGGCTCATAGAGTCGTGAAGCGAGGGGGATGAAAGCCTACCGTGGCTTCCTAGTTCGCGCTCCTGGCGCGCTTGGCGAGAAAAACTGCCGCCCCGCGCCCTTCCAGCGGGGCCGCGCTCCCCTAGGGCTTCGTCCGAAGCGCCAGGGTGAGGAACTCGGTCCGGGTCTTCTCGTCGGACCGGAAGCGGCCGAGCATGCAGGAGGTCACGGTGACCGAGTTCTGCTTCTCGACGCCGCGCATCATCATGCAGAGGTGGGCCGCCTCGATGACCACGCCGACGCCCATGGGGTCGAGCGCCTCCTCGAGGGCATGGGCGATCTGGGTGGTGAGCCGCTCCTGGACCTGGAGGCGGCGGGCGAAGAGGTCGACGATCCGCGCCACCTTCGACAGCCCGATGATCCGGTTGCTCGGCAGGTAGGCCACGTGCGCCTTCCCGAAGAACGGGACCATGTGGTGCTCGCAGAGCGAGTAGAGCTCGATGTCCTTCACGATCACCATCTCGTCGGTCTCCTGCTCGAAGATCCCATTCCCAACGATGTCGCGGACCGACTTGGCGTAGCCCGATGTGAAGAATCGGTAGGCCTGCTCGACGCGCCGCGGGGTCGACGATAGCCCCGGCCGATCGGGATCCTCGCCAATCGCCTCGAGAATCTTGCGAATGTGCGGGGCGATCGGAAGCGCCGCCGCCGCTTCCAGATTCGAGAGTTCGTGTGGGAATTGGTTTTCTTGGTTTTCATTGGGATTCGCCGAAGTGAACTTCCGGGGCGTCGTTCTGGAGCGCGGGGCGCGACGCATCGCTTTCGGGCTCCCCCGAATCCAAACCAATCGTCTTCACCAACGATCCGTCGGGGTGAACGCGCGGAAGGCGCTCGCCATCCAGGTCGAGGAGCGCGATCTCACCCCGCTCCCCGCGGCGACCGCGATCGGCGCGTCGATCGGGACGCCCGCAAGCGCATCCCCAACGAAATTCCCGGCGCGGGTGAATCGCCGCAGCGCGTGGGTGTCGCCGCGGTCGAGGACGAGGAGGCCATCGACTCCGCACAGCGCGAGCGAGACCGGGAAGGAGCGCTCGCCGTGGCGCGTCGCCGTCGAGAAGACTTGGCGAAACGCGCCGCCGCGCTGGAAGACGTGGACCGCGCCGTTCCCCGCGTCGGCCACGAACAAATGTTGCTTCGAGAGCGCGAGGGCGCGCGCGGAGTTGAAGGCCTCGCCGGCGACGCCGAAGGCGCGATAGGAACCGAGGAATCGCCCCTCGGCGGTGAATCTCTGGACCGCGTGAAGGCGCGGCCCGCCGGCCGATGCCACATAAACGTGCCCCCGATCATCGACCACGACGGCGCAGGGCTCGGCGAGAAGGCCGCGCCTGTCGGGGGCCACGGGAGGTCGCCATCGACGGGCACGCCGATTCGCGCCAGGGCTTTCCCAAATATCGAAAAGACCCGCACCGCGCGCCCGAACGGGTCGGCGACGTGGATCGAATAGGTGGGTCCGACTCCGATTCCGCCGGCCACGCATCGCCGCCGCTTGGAATCGCGCACCTCGAATTCCAACTTTCGCTCGAGCGTCCGCGGGTCGAACGCCGTGACCGTCCCGCGGCCGAATCCGTGGGAGACGAAGAGTTGGTCGTTGTGGATCGCGAGTCCGCCGAACACGGGCGAAAGAATGCGCGATCGGCGCCTCCCCGCAACCCGGGCGATTTTGAACACCACACTTGCACTTCGGGCGCTCCCCTCCCACGATCCATTCGTGAAAGAACGCGCGGAGACGCGACTCGCCATGGCCGCCGCCATCGGCGGGTGCCTGCTCGGATTGCTGTCGCCGCACCGCGGCGTCTGACAGGACGGGATCTTTTTTGTGCAGTGGCTCGCCGATTGGCCGCTGCTCCCCGGCGAGAAGCACGTCTGGCTCTACCCGCATTTGTTGTATTTGCCGCTCGCGAAGGGTTCCACGAAGTCATCAATCTGGTGGCCCCCGTGCGGATCGACGACTCGCTGCGGATCTTCTCGGCGCTCTGCACGGGCGCGGCGGGTCCATTCTTGGTGAGGCTTTTCGGCGGATTCGTGGGAATCCGCGCGAACGCGGCGGCGACGGCGCTCGTCCTGCTCTGCCCGTCGGTGTGGTTCTTCTCGGGTGCGACGGCGAAGAACACGATCCACCTGGCGGCCTCGGCATTCGCCCTCGCGATGGCCGCGCGACCGCCGAAGGGGTTTCCACGATTGCATTCCTCGCGGGGGCGCTCTCGCGGTCGAGGCGACCCATCTCTCGGGATTCCTGCTCCTCCCCGCGATGTTGGCGCTGCGGGAGCGGGCCGCGCGGCGCGGCGAGGCCCTCTCAAACCCAACTGGTTTTCTTGGGATTGGCATCCGCCGCCGCGATCGCGGCGCTCGCGAGCGCGGCGCTCGTGCTCCACGCGCTCATTCCGAGCCACAGCATTCTGTTGGAATACTTCGATGCCCTCCACCCGGCGGGACAGCCCTACCTATCGACCGCGTGGGTCGAGCTGGTGCTGCGGTCGGGGGTCCTCGTGCCGGCGGCGTGCGTCGCGGCGATTTATGTGTGGCGTTCGGAGCCTTTTGTCGCGATCGCCGTCGCCGTCACGCTCCCGCTCTTCGTCCACGTGATCGGGAAGAGCGGCGTCGAGTACGACGGCGGCTACAACCTCGGCGCGGTGCCCGTCTGGGGAGCGGCCGTGGCCGCGGCACTGGGGAAGCTTCCCAAGCTTCCGGCGATTTCGTTGGGTTTGGCGGCGGTGGCCGCGCAAGGCTGGCTCGGCTGGGCGCAGGTGCGGCCCGTCGTCGAGCGCGATCTCTATCGCGACACGGCCGAGGCGATCACCTCGCTCGGCGGGCGCGACGACGCGATCGTCCTTTTCGTCCGCGCGGACGACGTCGCCTTCGACCTGACCCAGCTTCCCAACATTACGCGCCTCTACATCGGCGAGGGGTCTCGAACGCGGCGCTCCTCGACGACCTCAATGCCAAGAAAGATCCCTACCTCGACGACGCCGGCGCGCGTGCGCTCGGCCGCGCGATCCTCGACCGGATCGCGCTCGCGCTCGGGTCGGGGCATCGCGCATTCGTGCGGCGCGAATGTGGGATCCGCCCGCCGGCCGGCCGCGCCTCGCCGCGCTCTCGGCGGAGGTGCGCGCCGGCTATCGCGTCGCGGGGGAGAATGCCGCGCTTCGCTTCGTCGAGCTCGCCAAGCCCTGATCCACCCATGACCGATCCCAACGATCCGGCCCCGGCCGCGCGCTCCCCGTTCGAGGAGGCCGAGATCTACGACCAGATCTTCGACGGCTACACCGAGGACTTCCGCTTTTGGTTGGGGTTCGCGAGCGAGGGGCCGGTCCTCGACCTCGGCTGCGGCACGGGGCGGGTCACGATCCCGCTCCTGCGCCGCGGCCTCGACGTCGACGGCCTCGATCTGTGGGGTCCGATGCTGGAGCGGCTGCGCGCGAAGGCCGCAAAGTTGGGTTTCTCCCGGGGCTCCACCGCACGCCGATGCAGGGCTTCCGCCTTCCGCGCCGCTACCGGCGGATCGTCTGCGCCTTCAACGCCTTCGCCCACAACCTCACGCGCGATGACCAACTATCCTGCCTCCGCTCGTGCCGCGATCACCTGGAGCCGGGGGCGCTCGCGATCCACATGTCGCTCCCGCCCCCGAGGTGTGGCTCGGCGAGGACGGCGTGCCCGTGCTCGAGATCGAGGTCCCCCACCCGTCGCGGCCGACCAAGATCCAGATGTTCGACACGCGGACGAAGAACCGCGTCGAGCAAACCCAACATTCGGACATCGAGTACCGCGAGGTCGCGGCGGACGGATCGTTGGTATCCTCATCGCGCTCCTCGACCGCGGTGCGCTGGATCGGCAAGCCGGAGATGGAGCTCCTCCTCCTCGCCGCGGGCTTCGAGCGCTTCGAGATCGTTGGGAACTACGACGGCGGAGCGCTCACGCCGACCTCCGACACGATGATCGCCATCGCCCGCCATGGGTAGTACAGCGCGCGCGCGCGGATGGTTGGTGAAGGCCTACTGCGCCGCCGCGGCCCTCGCGGCGGCCTGCTCGCGCGTGGCCGAGGTCGACTACTCGCCGCGCCCCGAGGCCGCGCGCACGCTCTACGTCTCGCTCGACGGCGACGACGCCTGGAGCGGCGCCGTCCCCGAGGCCAATTCCCAACGAAACGACGGCCCGCTGCGAACCCTCGAGGGGGCGCGCGACGCGCTGCGGCGGATGCGATCCCAAGGGAAACACCGCGGGCGAATCCGACGTCCGGATCCTGCCGGGCTATCACGCGCGGACCGGGCCCTTCGTCCTGGAGCCCCAGGACAGCGGCGCCCCAGGGGGCGGATCCGATATGTGGGATTCGGGAACGGGATCGCGACCGTGGGGGCGGCGTCGCGCTGCGCGGATTCAGCGTCGGCGCCGGCGGCGCGTGGACCCTCACGATCCCCGAGGTGGCGCGCGGCGAGTGGGCCTTTTCCCAACTATACGTCGGCGGCGCGCGCCGCCCGCGCCCGCGCCTTCCGCGCGAGGGCTACTTCCAGGTGGCGGCCGCCGCGCCCCCACCGAGGCGGCGGCGCCGAAGGGCTTCGATCGTTTCCAGTATGCGGCGGGCGATCTCCGCGATACTTGGCATCGCCTCCCGGATGTCGAGGTCCTCGGATTCCACATTTGGTCGATGTCGAGGATGCGGATCGCGTCGCTCGATCCCGCCGCGCGAATCGTGACGTTCACGGGGCCCTCCTGCTCGAATCAATCTTGGGCTTCGTTCCCGAAGGGGGCGCTACCTCGTCGAGAACGTCCGCGAGGCGCTCGCCAATCGCGGCGAGTGGTATCTCGACCGCGCCACGGGCGAGCTCACCTATCTCCCGCTCCCCGGCGAGAATCCCAACGATACGGAAGTCATCGCGCCGCGGGCGGAGAGCCTGGTCGAGCTCCGCGGAGATCCGGCAAGGCACGCCTACGTCGAATGGTTGGGATTCGAGGGGATCGAGTTCGCGCACACCGCCTGGAACGTCCCGGCCGGCGGCCACTCGTTCCCGCAGGCGGAGGTCGCGCTCCCGGCGGCGATCGACGCCGTGGGCGCGCGCGATTGCAAACTATCCGCCTGCGCCGTCGAGCACACGGGGGCATGGGCCATCGCGCTCGGCGCCGGATGCCAACGATGCGTCGTGTCCGGCTGCGAGCTCATCGACCTCGGCGCCGGCGGGATCCGGATCGGCGAGATGGCGATCCGCGAGGATCCCGAGGCGGTGGCCGCCGCCAATTCTGATTCACCACAATTGGATCGTCGGCGGCGGGCGCGCGCAGCCGGCGGCGGTCGGCGTGTGGATCGGCCAATCCCACGGAAACTCGGTCGATCACAACGAAATCCACGACTTCTACTACACGGGAGTCTCCGTGGGATGGACTTGGGGCTACGGCCCGAGCCTCGCTCACCACAATTCCATCTCGCGAAACCACATTTCCAAGATCGGCCAGGGGTGTTGAGCGACATGGGGGCATCTACACGCTCGGCGTCTCCCCGGGACGATTCTCGAGGGGAATTCGATCTCCGACGTCGAGAGCTACGATTACGGCGGCTGGGGTCTCTACACCGACGAGGGCTCGACGGGGATCGTCCTCGAGGGGAACTTCGTGACCGACACCAAGAGCGCGGGCTTTTCACCAACATTACGGGAAGGAGAACGTGATCCGGCGGAACGTCTTCATGAACGGGCGGGAGGCGCAGATCATGCGCTCGCGCGCGGAAGACCACCTATCCTTCACGTTCGAGGAGAATCTCGTCGTGTGGGACTCGCGCGCCGATCTGTTGCGAGGGAACTTCGACGGCGACGGCGTGCGCTTCGACCGGAATTGGTACGTTCCGGTCGGCGGCGACAAGTTCCTGTTCGCGGGGCGCACGCCCGAGCAATGGCGCGCCCTCGGCCGAGACCAACATTCCACGATCGGCGCGCCGGCGGCGAGCGCCCCGGAGTCGCGCCCCGTTCGGCCGCTCCCATTCCTAACGAAAGACCTCGTGCCGCCGGCGATCGAGGAGGCCGGCTGCGCCCGCTCGGCGATGGACATCGAGCGGCACCTCCGGCGGGCGCCGGTCACGTTTCAGATTCGCGTGCGTTAGTTGGGGAACTCTAGAACCGCACGACCGCGACGTTGGTCACGTCGACGATCGTGGAAGTCACCCTGTCGAGCATCCAGCACTGGATTCCGAGCGTCGTCCCCGCGAGCGAGGCCGGGAGAAGGCCGAATCCCAACATTCCGCCGGGGAGGACCACCGTCGGGGTGTAGCCGGACTGGGGATAGAGGAGGCTCTTGTTCTCGACCGTCGCGAGGAGCGGCGCCCCCGTGGCCGTGTACTGCGGCAACGCGGCACCCGCGAGAGCGATGAGGTTGCGCCCGAATGGACCATTGGGATTGGTCGATGAATGGTAGCGTAAGCGTCGCCGGCCCCGCCCACGACGGGCCCCCGAGATATCGGCGAACCCCAAGTTTTCGACCAGCGCCGTCATGTTCAGATAGTTGGGAAGGTTGACGCCCATCCACATCCCATAGGTGGAGTCGGCGGGTTGAGGACGGCGCCGGTGCCGGGGCTCGGGCAGAGCGTCGTGATCCCACAGAAATCATCCGCCCATTTCCGCAGCGGCGTGTTGTCGGCGGCGAACGCCCCCGTGCTCCACGGCTCCGTGGGCGGGTTCGTCCCGGTTGCCAAGCATCCGGAGTGGAGGACGAACGGCACGAACCATGTCGTGCCGAGGGCGCCAGGCGCCGGATTGCCCTCCTTGAGTTGCCGCTGTACGAGATCGCATCCCCAGGATTCGGGCTGATGCCGCCGCGGCCGTCGTCCATCTGTATCGCGAGGGGCGCCGGATTGGGAACCCCGCCGAGGATCCACCCCGACGACGAGACGAGCGTGGCGTTGCGGACCGGTTGGATCACCGAATTCTCGAAGAGCCAAGACCAACAAAACTCCGACGAGAATCCTGGATTGGGAGGACCACCACCAGGCCGGTCGAGAAGAGGAAGCCCGAATAGCTGGTCGAGGCGTTCGCGCTCCCGCCGCCGGCTCGTTCGCGGTGCCGAGCGGGCGCATCCCCGCGGTCGGGAAAGCTGGGAAGTTCCTCCAAACCATCGTGAGCGCGCCCCGGCCGGATTCCCGCGGGAATCTTGATTCCCCTCCCGGCCCGAGGTCGCCGCCGACGACGATCGTCACGAATCCGGGCAACGTCCCGGGAATCAGGCCGGCGATCGACGCGAAGTCCGCATATGTGGTGGGCCCCGGAATCCAACGATTCGGAATGTTGGGATTGACGATCGCATCGCGGATCTGGACGTTCGGCGAGTCGTACGAAGGGACGGGAGGCGTGTACCCATAGGTGAGGCGCATCTCGAATCCGCGAACCGTCAGCTCGCGCTTCCCCCGTTTGTTGGGATCCGAAATAGGTGGTGAGCTCGGGCGGCAGCGCCTGGAACGCGTCGACGGTGACAGCCGCGGACCCCGAAACCACATACCAACCATTGATCGGCACGCCGTTCGAGTTCCACACGCCGATCGCGTTCGGGATCGTGGCCCCCTGTTGGGCGAGCGCGGCCGGTGGGGCGCACGCCAGCGCCAACACCAACGATATCAGCCGTGGCATGGGGCGCTTGGATCCGGGAGTCGGGCTACTCGGCATTCCGAGGCGGGGGCTGCTGAGGGCGAGCGGGCCTCGATCCATGAACGGGAGCCATGACGTCGATGTTCCGCTGCGGACGCGCGGCCGCCGGGCGCCCCGCCTCGGCCGGGGCGAAGGCGCCGCGACCCGCACGCGCGCCGGAATCCGCGCGAAGAAACCGCGCCGTGCGCGCTCCAATGGTTCAGCCATGGACGATCCCACACATTCGACGGCCGCCGACGAGGCGCTCCTCGAGCGCTTCGCGCGCGACGGCGACCGCGAGGCGGCCGCGGAGCTCGCGCGGCGCTACCAGACGCCGGTCTACGACCTGGCGCTCCGAATCGCGCGCGATGCCAACGATGCGGCCGATGCCACACAAGCGACGTTCCTCGCCGTCCTGCGCGGCGCGCGCGGCTTCGGCGGGCGCTCGTCGTTCAAGACGTGGCTCTATCGAATCGCGATCCGCGCGGCGCTGCGGGTCCAAACCCAACGAAAGAAAACCCAACGATTGGAGGATGCCGTGGACGCGAACGAACTGGCCGAACCGCAACGCAACGAAGGGCGCCGCCGCGCGATCGAGGCGCTCGAGCGCGAGGTGGGCGGGCTCCCGAGCACGAGCGCCTCGCCGTGGTGCTCCACTATTTCCGCGGCCTCTCCTACGACGAGGCGGTCCGAAGCGCTCGGCTGCGCCTCGGGAACGGTGGGATCGCGCCTCGCGTCGGCGCGCGACAGGCTCAAGGCTCGATTCGGATCGTTGGGATTGGCCGCGGCGGCGCCCGATCTCGAAAGTTTGCTTCGCGCCGCGTCGCCGGCGGCTCCGCCCGCGGCGCTCCGCGCCGAGATCGCCAAGATCGCGTCGGCCACGGTCCCCGCCGCCGCCGGAAAGTTGATGTCGGCGTCGGCGGCGTGGCTGGTCGCGGGTGGCTCGCCGCCGCGGCGGTCACCGCGACGGTGGTTCTCACGCAGGACCGCGGCGCGGCGGAGGCGCGATCGTTGGCATCGGCGTCGCGGCGGGCGGGGCGCCGGCCGGCGATCCGGCGGGCAATCCGATGGGCGACGCCCGCCAGCGGCCGGGCTCGGCGCCCTCCCGCGTGGCCGTGTCGGCCCCCGATCCCAAGAATCCCAATCCCAACGAAACGAATGCTGGGATTCGCTTCCGGGCGATGGGGCGGGTCGTCGACGCGAAGTCGGGGCTCCCCGTCGAAGGGGCACGCGTGGTCCTCGAGCGGCTCTGGCCCCCGATCCCACGATTCGCCAGATGAAGGGGGATCCCCGGCCCGGCGGCGAGGACCGACGCCTCGGGGCGCTACGCCCTCGAGAACACGAGCCCGCGCGCGGCGGTCTATCGCCTCCAGATCGATTGGTTCGGCCCGCTCGTGCCGATGCCCGACTCGGAGGAATCGGCTCCCGCGGCCGGCGCCGCGAGCGCGCCGAGCGCGGCTCCGCGCAATCCCAACGATCCGCCCCCGCGCCGAGGCGTCAAAGCCAAGGATCTGAACGGCTGGACTCCGGTCGAGATCGTCGAGGCGACCGAGTCGCGCGAGGCTACGGTCGATTTCACCGTCGAGTCGAAGACCAGCAATGAGATCGTCGCCCGCTCGGCGCCGGCCCGCGCCGCGCTGGTTCGCGCCTATCGCAATGCGCTCGCGCGCGAAAAGTTGCCTTCGGTCTTCGGCTCGGTCCAACGTGAGGACGGGAGCCCGGTGCCGCAGGACACGTTCCTGCGCGTCTTCGAGAACGACGGAAGCCAAGATTCCGCCCTCGCATTGTTGGCATTTGACCACGCGACGGGCGACTTCTGCGCCGGCCCGCTCCCCGAGGGGAACGCGCGGGTCGAGGCGGTCGCTACCACCGGGGGTACGCCGTGGCGTCGGGAATCCCCGTGGGGCCGCCGGGGCCGACCGAGGGGATCGTCCTCACGCTGCGCCGCGGCGAGGCGAGCCTGACGGGAATTGTGGTGAACCCGAAGGGGGAGCCCCTCGCCGGCTCCCTCGTCGAGGCGTTCCCGGCCGCGCTCACCGACGGCGGCTCTGGATCCCCCGCCGCGACCGCGAGGACCGCCAAGGACGGATCGTTTGCCTTGGAGAAAGTTGGGAATCCCGGCGAGCCGCTCCGGATCTTCATCCATGCCGAGGGCTATCGCCTGGAGAAATCCGCCGACCGCTCGGCGGGTGATCGCGGCGTCCGATTCGTGGTGAAGCCCAACGCGCGGGTCCGCGGAAAGGTGGTCGTGAAAGGGACAGGGCTGCCGCCGAAGCAAACTTTCGATCCGTTCGCCCTCCTCTCGATCGAGGTGAATCCCAAGAATCCGAAGTCGATGCGGATCAAGGGCCCCGTCCAGACGATGATGCCCCATGTGGATCTCGGGGCCGACGGGTCCTTCTCGACGGTCGCCGAGCCCGGGCCGGCCGACGTCACGATCGAGATGAACGGCTACGCGACGGTCACGATCCCAACGATCGTCGGCGAGGATGGAGTCGACCTCGGAACGATCGAGCTGGTCAGCACGCGCGAGAAATGACGGCTGCGCCGCGCTGCGCGCGCCCTTCTCCCTCAGCTCCCGATCGTGATCTGGAGTCCCTGCGAGAGGGCGTATCCCTGCGGGGCCGTCGGGTCGACCGCCGCCACCTGCGCGAAGAGCTGGAGCCCGTAGAGCGCCGGGTGATCCGGAATCCCACCGAAAGGAAAGTTGGCGATCCCCGCGCCGTCGGCCGGGAGGAACACCACGATTTCGGCGGAGGTGTGGAGCCAGCCCCCAGCGAAGGGCATCGCGCCGTCGGGATAGCCCGCGCTCCCCAATCCCAGCAAACGATCGCCCCCGCGCCGACCGCCGACGCGTCGAGCGACCAGGCGGCCGATCCCAACTTTGGCAGGGTCGACGTGAGCAGCGGCTCCCCGAGCGCCCCGCGAGCCCCGAGCCGAAGGGGGCCGTCGAGGCGGGGGTCGGGCAGGCCGGCTTCACGAACCAGATCGAGGAGGTCGGATCGCTCAGCAGGAATCCCAACAATAGATTCGCGACCTTGGCCCCCTTGCGGCGACGGGTGGGTCCCGTCGGGGAGGAAGTCGGAGCAGATCCAGGTCAGGCCAGCGCTCCGCGGATGATCCCATCGGCCCACAGATAGGGCCCCCACGCGCACCACGGCGCGCGGACCGCCCCAATGTTGGGATCGTAGTTGAGCAACGGGTCGCCGTTGATCTGCGCCGTGATGAGCGAGCGCACGGCGAAGGCCGTTTGGTAGGCGTAGGGCTCGGGGCTGAGACCCGTCGTCGAGTAGCCACGTAGCAGCGGCTCGATATGTAGCAAGCGTGGAGATTCGGAAACTTGGCTTTCAGGTTGACGACGATCGAGCGCAGATAGGTGTAGTAGAGGTTCGCGTCCTGGGGGAACGGGAGCGCCACGTTGGCGATCGCCTCCTTGAGCCACACCGCCTGGACCTGCGCGTTCACGAGCCCCGCCGCCGATACTTGGGAATCGACGTAGGTCCAATACCAAGCATTGGGATCGGCGAGGAGGACCGCGTCCTGCGACTTGAACGCCGCGTTCACCGGCACCACGTAGGGATTCATCTGCGGCGACGCCTGCGCGAGCGGCACGAACGCGATCCCCTCGATCTGTGCGTTCGACATCCCGATGACCGCAAGACCAATTTTCCCGAAGACCGCCGGATTTCCTTGGGAATCGCGCGGGACGATCTGGGCCGCCTCGGTGAGCCCGCCCTGAAGGTGCGCGATCGGCGGCGCGTTCTGCGCCCCCGGATAGAGGCCGCCCGGCTGCCCTGATACAACTGCCCCGGCGCGAAGTCGATGAGTGGGGTGAACCCAACCGACGTATTGTTGCAGTTCTGCGCGGAGGCGAGCGGCGCGGCCGCCAGGAGAAACGCGAGCCAAGGGAGGAGCGAGGGGGCGCGCACCGAAACAGTCTTCCCCGGAGCGCGCGATTCGTCCAGCCGGGACCCGCGCGCCGCTCAGCCGCCGAGGGCCCCCTGGAAGGCGCCGCGCACGTGGAGGACCGCCGTATTCTTGCGAAGGCGGAACTGCCGCACGTACGTCGCGTCGTCGGTGTAGAGGCGGTGGGCCGAGCCGCGGGTCGCCTCGTCGACGGCGATTTCGTTGCGGTGCGGCAGCGCGCCGAGAAAGCTGCGGTCGCCGTGGGTCCAGCTCGGCAGCCCCGCGCTCGCCGGGATCTCGGTGGCCCCCTCGAGGAAGAGCTTGTCGATCAGCCCACCCTGGGTGTCATTTTCTTGGGCATAGCGCCCCGAGATCAACTTTCCCGCGAGCGCCCCCGCCGCCTCAGCCTTCCCCTTCTTCCAATAGGTGGGATTCAACGTGAAGCGCGGGGAGGTGAGATCGAAGACCGTCCCCGCGGAATAGTTGGGAGTCGCGGCGAGGCTCGCCGCAGGATCGGCCGGGTCGTACTGGAATGCCGACGGGCTTGTCGAGCGTCCCCGTATTCTTGGCGAACTGCCCGTACGAGGTGTGGGCGTAGAAATCGGAGATCGCGTGGGCCGCGAGGGCGAAGTTCTGGAGATTGTGGGCGGGATCCGTGCGAAACGCCGCCAAGTTGGTGCGCACCCAATCCCAACCTTCGTCGATGTAACCATTGTCGAAGTGCTCCTTCGGCTGGTAGGAGCGGCGGTCGACGGCGTCGACGATCGGCCCGACGATCCCAAGCGATCGCGCGGCTGAATTGCGATTGAGCTTCGCGAGCACCGCCGGCGCCACCTGTTGGAGCGCCGCCTCCAGGATCGTTTGGTGGACTTCCCCGCGAAGGTCGGATCCATCTTGTGCCATTCGCGCTTCACGAAATCCTGGAAGCCTCGCGGTTCTCCGGGTGCCGCACCGCCCATAGGTGGTGATCGTTCACGAGGAAATAGGGGACGTACTCGAGCGCCGAAGGCCCGGCCGACGCCGCGCGCGCGGCCGCGCGGGCTCCCGCGCGCAGGCGGTTTTTCGTGGGAATCGGCTCCACGACGGCCCAATCCCCACTTTCCGTCTTGTACATCACCCAGACGTGATCTTTTCCCTTGCCGTCGCGGCTCGCGACCGCGCGCCCGCCGCGCGTCTCCTTGACCTTGCCGAGGGCCACGCGGATGTTGAAGGCGCTCACCCCCGATGCCAACATTAGGGAGGCCGTGAGGAACGCGCGGTCCTCGCAGTCGCCGTGGCGGAGCGAGAGGGTCTCGTCCGGGATTGCTAGGCGATCGCGCGGCCGCGATTTGTAGGCGATCTCGTCGGCCACGAACGACGCGATCAGATCGACCCGCGCGTCGAAGCTCCCCGGCTCGCGCGATTGAAAGGTGTCGAAGCTCCCGATCGGATTGGCGCGCAAGTATTCGCGGATGTCGCGCCGCAGGGTCCGCCGGATCACTTCATTGTGCTCGGTCACGAGGAACTCGCGCGCGTCGATGTCGTATTCTTTGCCTTTGGCGCCCACGGCCGGACGGCTCGACGGCACGATGCACTCGTGGACGATCACATCGCCATCCCAACGATATTTCCGGAGCCCGATCCATTTCGTTTTCGAGAGACACATGGGGGGACTCTACCAAGCCGCGGAAGAATGCGCTCCGGGCCCGACCTCAGGAATGCCGCCGCAGCCGCACCAACAATACTTCGGCGGGCGCCCCGGCGCGGAACGGCACGCCGATCACGCCGATCCCGTGGCTCACGAGCAGCGTCGTCGAGCCGCGCTGGAGCCGGTCGCCCGGATGGGCGGGGCCGAGGCGTCGCAGCCCCGGCCAGTGGACTTGCCCGCCGTGGGTGTGCCCCGACAATACCAACGATACGCCCCGCTCCGCCGCGAACTCGAGCCCCCGGGGTGATGCGAGAGAAGCACGACGGCGGTCCCCGGCGGGATTCCGGCGAGCGCCGCGTCGAGATCGGCGAACTTCCCTTCCTCGAGATCCTCGATCCCCGCGATGGCGAGCCCCGGCGCGACTTCGGCGTGGGCGTTTCGCAACGCGCGGATTCCCAACTTTCCGAGCTCGCGCTCGAGCTCCCCTCGCGACGCCCGCGGTAATCGTGGTTTCCGAAGACGGCGAAGATCCCGCGCGGCGCGCGAGCCCGGCGAGCCCCGGCACGAGCTCGAGCCCTCCTCGGTTTTGTTGGTGATGAAGTCGCCCGTGAGGGCGATCGCGTCGGCGCCGAGGCCGTTCACCAGCTCCACGACCGGGGCCAGGTCGCGCGCGCGCAGGAACGGCCCGCCGTGGAAATCGGTGAGCTGGGCGATCGTGAAGCCGTCGAGCTCGGCGGGAGGTTTCCACGAATACCTCCTCGCGCCGCACGCGCAGCCGCGGCGGCGTGAGGAAACCCCAACGATAGAACGCGCGCCCTCCGGCGAGCTGGAAGAGCCCCTTGCACCGCCGCGAAGAGCGCGAGCCGCGCGCGCGAGTGGCGCCGCTGCGGCATGGAGACGCGCGCCATGGGGATCCCTCGCCTTTACCAAGTATCGGGAATCGCTCGGCGGGCCCGGGCGCCCGGGCCCGCAGCGCCGCGATCGCCCCGGCTCAGACGACGAGCCGCCGCGCCCCACGCTTCCCAATCGACGCACTTCTCGAACGCCGAGAGATACTTGCCCCGCTCGGTCGCCAAGTAATCGGGCATGTACGCGTGTTCCCACACATCGAGCGCGAGGATCACGTGGTAGCCCGGAGACGTTGCCGTCCTGGTGCATCGAAACCCAAGTATTGAAGAGGCGCTTGCTCGCCGGGTCTTGGCAACAAATCACCCAGCCCACGCCGGGGAGCTTCGCCGTCGCCATGAAGTCCTGCCACCAAGTCTGGACCGATCCGAAGCTCGCCGTCGCGGCCTTCGCGAGCGCGCTTCCTTGGGGAATGTCCCCCGAGCCTTTCTTGATGTTCTGGAAATAATATTCGTGGAGGACCATGCCGTCGAACTCGAAGCCGAAGCGGCGCTTCAGCTCGGCGTACTCCGCGGTCGGCGCCTTCTGATCGTTGAGGTGGGTTCCCGACGCGACCATCTTCATCGTCTTCTCGACGAGCGCATTCGTGCGAGTCACATATCGCTTGGTAAAGCTTCGCGTGCTGCTCGAGGAGCGCCGCCGAGAGGAATCCCTCGATGCCACCTTTCAGCGAATCGAGGCCGATCGGCGTGAACTTCTCCGGCGCGGGGCGGGCGTTTGACCCGCAACCGGATTCGGCGCGCCGCCCGGCGTTTGGCCGCCGGCCGTTGAGCTGGTGAGCGCCGCCGCGCCGGCGATGCCGGAGGCGGCCGATGCCATGAATGTTCTGCGGTCGATCGATGCCATGTTGAGCTCCTGTCTCTTTGTGGGAGACCGGGAAGCTACGGTTCCGCGCGCGCGCCCGATAGGCGCGCAATCTTTCAGACGGCGAGGCCCGGTTCCTTGAGGAGGCGCAGGCGCGGCACGAACGCGGCGCCGCTCGAATCCACATGGACTTCCGCGTCGAAGGTCGTCGCGAGCCGCGACGCGAGCGCGAGCGTGGTGTGGAGCCGCTCGCGCACCTTCGGACCGATCACCGAGAGCGGATGGGTGGGGCGGAAGACCGCGTTCACTCTCCCATCTTTCTCGCGCGCGGAGAGGTGGACGACGATCGGCCCGTCGCTCGTCGCGAGCGACGACGCCTCGAGACACAACGAAAGCGTGCGCACGAGCGCCGGAGGCTTCGCCATCACGCGCGGGAGCGCCGCCGGCGATTTCACACGCAAACCAAGCGGCACGCCGCCATGCTGCGCGAGCCGCGCGAGCGCGCGCCGGAGCGGATCGACGAGGTCCACGGCGACGAGCGGCTCGCCATTCTTGGATTCTTGGGCAAGCGCGCTGATCGCGTTCGCCAACTCATCGAGGCGATCGATCTCCTCGAGAGATTGTTGGTATGCGGAGACCGAGGAGGCGGCAGAGTTGGGATCCAAACCCTGGAGGGCGGCGCGCAGCGCGTGGGCGCGATCGGTGAGGTCGTTCCCCAGCAATTCCAACAATCGCGCGTCGGTGGAATTGACGCCGAGCTCGCGCGGGTCGAGCGCGAGCCGCGGCGCGCCATGCGCATTGGGCAGCGTGCGGCGCAGCCAGTCGGCCGCCCGGTCGAGGACACTCCTTCTCATGAAGAGCCGGGCTCATCGGCCCGCCCGCGGGGGGATCTGTAGGGGGCGGCGCGGCGGATCTTTTTCCCAACGATTCGACGGCGGCGCCGGGAGTTGGGGCGATCGGCGCGCGCGCCGCTCAGCCGCTCCGCGGCGGGATTTTCCAGCGTTCGCGCTCGAGATCGGCGAGCGGCACCAGGCGCCGCGCGATCGACTCGGCGATCGATTGGGGATCGAGCGCGTCCGTGTCGACGTCCCAATCGGCGAGCGCCATAAGTGGGAAGCCGCTCCTCGAGAAGCCGCTCGATCTCCGCGTCCGGATCGGATCCGAGAACGGCGGGCGCGGCGCGGGGTCGCTCCGCATCCGCGCGCGGAGCGCGGCCGGGTCGGCGCGGAGGTGGATCACCACGAATCGCCGCAGACATCCTTGGGATTCGGCGCGCATCGGCGCTCCGCCGCCGAGCGCGAGGACCAAGCCGACCGGAGCCGCGCCGGCGATCTCGCGCAGCGCGGCGCTCTCGAGCGCGCGAAAGTTGGGTTCGGAGCGACGCAGCAACTTCGCCACCCCCACCCCCGCGCGCCTCGCGATCTCCTCGTCGAGGTCGGCGAACGGGCGCGCGAGTTCGCTCGCCAACAATCGCCCCACGGTCGTCTTCCCGGCCCACCGCGCGCCGATGAGGGCGATCACGGCTCCCCTCGCCCCCGGGATGACACCGAGGAGGGGCTTCGGGTCGCGGCGGAGGGCCTCGAGGGCCGCGGCGCGCATTTGTGGCAAAGGCGCCTCCGAGCCGGTGAAGAGGCGGACCTGCCGCGCCGCTTGCAACAAAACCAGTTCACTCCGGGGAGGAACTGGGCGCCGCGCGACTTCGCGAGTCGCCCGAGCTCGGTCTCGAGCGGCCGGACGACGGCGTCCATCACCAACGATCCGGGGCGGATCGCGTCGGCGGCGACCGGCGACTCCGCGGGGCCCGGCCACTGACCCACGGGGTGGCGTTCACGAGGACGTCGTAGGGCACCTCCCCACGCTCTCCCACGGAATCGCCCTCGGCGGATAGGTGGGAAGCGAGTTTCTTGGCTTTCGCGGCGTTGCGCCCCGCGATGAACGGGTCGGCCCCGCGCCGGCGGACCCCGGCCGCCACCGCGCGCCGCGCCGCCGGTCCCGAGGATCACCACCTTTCTTCCGAGGAGCTTCGCGCCGAGACCGAGCTCGAGCGCGTCGGCGGCGCCGTCGTCGTCGGTGTTGAGGGCGCGCCAACCCGCTTCCCCGCGCACGAGCGTGTTCGCCGCGACCGCGTGGCGCGCGCCGTCGTCGGCGCGGTCGGAGCGGCGCAGCGCCTCCTCCTTGAAGGGCGCGGTCACCGCGAAGCCGCGGAAGAAAGGCAACTTTTCCGCGAGATCCCAAAATGGGCCGAACTCCGCGGCTCGAATCCCATGAATACGGCGTCGAATCCCAACAATCGGAGCGCGATGGTGTGGACGAGCGGCGAGAGGGAGTGGCCGACGGGGCGCCCGACGACGCCGAAAATGGCGGTCGAGGCGGCGCCGGCGCGCGGAGGGAGCGCGGCCCGCAGCTCGGCGAGCGACGGCTGGCCGTCGGCCGTCTCCTTCCCCGCGGCGGGCGCGGCGTAGACGAACGGCGCGCCGCCGGCCAATGCCAAGATTCGCGAGACGAGCGCGGCGGGGCCGGTCGCGAACGCGAGGACCCGCCTGCCGCCGTCGACGCACCAGCGCGCGAGCGTGAGCGCCCCCTCGAGGGTCGAGACGCGCGGCACGAACTTCACCAGGTCCCCCTCCGCCGCGAGCGAACGCAAGAATCCCATCACCCCGACGGGATCCTCGCGGGAGCCCCTCCGCGCGGTGGAAGCTAATGATCCGCCGGCAGCGCCCGGGAGATCGGTGAGGCGGTCGGCGAGGCGCCAATCGACGTCGACCCAACTCGCCCCCGCCTTCCGCGGCGCGCCGGAAGGCGATCCAAACACTCCTCGGCGGATCCCAAGTATCGCCCGCCGGCGTCGCCGCGCGGGCAGGCGACGATCACACCTTTGCGCCGCCCCGCCAGCAGCGCCGGCGCGTCGAATCGCTCCATGCCGTCGACGCGGAATTCAACAAATCGGCGGCGGGTTCGAGGCGGTCGGCGGCGGCGCGGGCCGCTTCGACGTGGAGGCTCAAGGATCGAGACGGCGATGGGCACGGTTGCGGCGTTTCGTTGGTGTTCGTCGGGCGCGCGCCGCGCGCCCCGGACCCGAAGAGGGCGAGGAGGCGGCGCGCGTCCGCGGCGGAGAGGGTCCCCTTGCGGAGCGCGATCGCGACCGAGCGGGCGCCCAAGATGCGGTATGCTAGCGCGCACGTCTTCCGCCCCCGGGCGAGCGCGCGGAGGTGGCGCTCGATGGTCGCCACGTCTCCCCTCGCGACCGGCCCCGAGAGGCGCGCGGCAAACCCAACGATCGGAGGTTTTCGGCGGTGGCGTTGAAGAGCGGGAGGAGCGCGCGCGGAGGCGCGCGCGCCGGTGCCAGGCCGAGTTGCGCGGAGAAGAGCGCCACGGCGAGATCGAAGAGTGCCAGCGTCGCGTTCGAGGTGAGGACGGCGGAAGCGTGGTAGAGGGCGCGATTCGCGCGCGGGAGCTCGAACGGCACCATCCGCATCGCGCGCCGAGGGCGGATGGTTGGGAAACGGCGGCGCGTGGTCTCCCTCGATCGCGACGAACGCCCCCGCGAGGCGGCGCGCTCCGCCCTCGCGATCGGGAAAGGTCTGGAGCGGATGGAACGACGCGACCGCCGCCCCCGCGCTCCGCAGCCGGCCGAGCGCCTCGCTGCCGAGCGCTCCCGATAGGTGGGCCACGACGAGCCCGCGCCGCGCGGCCCGGCGCGATGGCGCGCGCGACCTCCGCGATCGCCCGGTCAGGAACCCCAACGATGATGAGATCGGCCTCCGCGGCGAGCTCGGCCGGCGCGCGGAAGGCCCGCGCCCGTTTCCAACTTTCGCCGCGAGCGCGAGCGACGACGACGCGCGGCGCGACACGATCCCAACGATCGGCCGCCCCGCGGCGGCGGCCCCCATCGCGAGCGCCGTGGCGGCGGCCCCCGCTCCCACGAAACCGATGCGCGAGCCGCGAGCGGGTCGCTGAAAGATGTGCTTCGAGACCATGCGCGTGAGATCGTTGGCAAGATCGAGGCGGCGTGGCGGAGGCGTAGCCAAGAGTTACGTCGAGGCCACGCCAACGAAGAGCTTGAAAACGAGGTCCGCGCAGGGGCCGAATGACATTTTCAGCGACCCGCTGAGCTTGTGTTACGCCCCCTTCACTCCTCGTAGTCGTACTCCTCCTCGATCGGTGGGGTGTACCGTCCGAGGCGCTTCGCCTCGAGGTCCTCGAAGTATTTCTTCAATACTTGGGATTCGAGCAGCTCCCGCGCTTCCTTGTTCACGGGATGGCACACGTCGCAGTGCAAACGAAGGCGACCCGTCGCGTCGCGCTGCGCGCGTCCGGGAGGGAGGCGGGTCCCGCAATCGTTGCAGAACGTGGCGCGGAGGTGATTCTTGCAGCCGCAGCGCATGCAGCGATCGGCGAGGCGCCGGCTCGGCATTGCCACGAATACGCCGCGGGTCCCCTCGATGACGCGGAGGTCGCGCACCACGTAGTGCCCCTGAGCGTGATCGTCGCGTAGGCGCGCAGGCGATCGTGCCTGCCCTCGAGGAGGCGGACGCGGACTTCAGTGATTTCCACCGTTCGCACTCCCGATAGTTGGGAAACGCCGAGGGGCGCGCCGGGGCGGCGTCCGAGGCCGAGGCCCGGATCCGATCCGTCGCCCGAAGGGTCAGCGGGCCCGTTCAGGTAAAGACTCCGCGACAAAGAATGCATCCCGAGGTTGGGTTGGGGAAGTGACGGATCGGGCGCGAGGCGCGGCGCGCAATGCCGCCGATCCTTGGCAAGCCGCATTCGTGGCATTGGCGTCGTCGAGATCATCACAAATCACGAAGAGCCCGCTTCCGCTGCCGGTCATATGCACAGGGTACTTACAAGCTTGGGACAAAGCGGCCGAGACCTTCGATAGTTGGGGATACGAATCGAACGCGACGCTTTCCAGGCGATTGAAGGCCACCTGGTCGAGCCGCATCCGATCGATGCCACTCAAATTCTCGACGTCCGCGATTCTGCGCGTCGGGATAGTCCCCTTCAAGGATGCGTTGGAACGCGATCGCTCCGAGCGAAGCGTAGATCTCCGCCGTTGAGCAGCGCACAGGGGGCACGACGACGAGAAACGCAAATCTAGGAAGTTGCGTTTGGCGCAGGATCTCGCCACGCCCCGTGCCGATGGCGGAGCCGCCGCGCAGAAAGAAGGCACAGTCGCTCCCGAGGCCGGAGGCCAGCTCGTGGAGAGCGATCCCACGTAAGCCGGGTCCCCAACAATCTTTGGAGTGCGAGGGAGGGTTGCGGCCGCGTTGGCCGAGCCGCCGCCGAGGCCGGCGCCGGCGGGGACGTTTTTGTGGAGATGAATCTTCACACCCCATCGAATGGTGGTTTCGGCGAGGAACGCGGCAGCGGCGCGGCTCGACGAGATTCGCCCCCGGCGCGGCGACGCCGGCGGAATCGCAGGTGAACTCGAGCGGGGTCCGCGGCGAGTCGACCGCCTCCAGCTCGATCCGATCGAAGATCCCGACCTCGTGGAAGAGGGTCTCGATTTCGTGGTATCCGTCGGCGCGCTTCGCTCCGACTTCGAGGAAGAGGTTCAGCTTGGCGCTGCTTCGGACGACGAGCCGCCGCGGGGATTCGTCGTCGACGATCACGGCCCGTCCTCGTCGAGGCGCAGATTGTCGAGGAGGCGAGTCGTGCCCAGATTGAACTGCGACGACCGCGAAGCGCGGGCGCGAGCTTGCCGACCCGATCGGGAGATCCACTTCGAGCCGCTCGAACGTGCTCGGGTCCACGAGCTCGGCGTAGCCGAGTTGCGCGCCGGGGATCGCCCGGAGATCCGCCTCGAGCGCGGCGCGGAGCGGGGCGCCGATCGCTCCCCGCGCGGAGGCGCGCGCGGGTGGCGACGAGCGCGCGATGAATCCCCGGGGCGGCGGCGCGCTGGTCGGGCGAAAGGTAAACATTCCGCGAGGAGAGGGCGAGGCCGTCGGCGTCGCGCGTCGTGGGACAAATGACGAGCGCGGTCGGAATGTTGAGGTCCTCGACCATCCGCCGGATGACCGCGGCCTGCTGCGCATCCTTGCGCCCGAAGTAGGAGCGGGTCGGGCCGACCAGATTGAGGAGCTTGGCGACGACGGTCGCGACACCACGAAAATGCCCCGGGCGCGCGGCCCCTTCGAATCGATCGACGAGCGCCCCTCGAGGACGACGTACGTTTGGAATCCTTGGTGATAGAGGGCCGATGGAGAGGTGGTGAAGAGGAGATCGCAACCCCAACTTTCGAGCTTCGCGCGGTCCCCCTCGAGATCGCGCGGATAGCGCTCGAAGTCCTCGCCCGGAGCGAACTGGAGCGGGTTCACGAAGATCGACGCCACGACGACGTCGGATTCTTGGCGTGCGCGCCGGACGAGGCTCCCGTGTCCCTCGTGGAGCGCCCCCATCGTGGGGACGAAGCCGACCCGCGCCCCCGAGCGGCGGTGGTCGTCTCCGGAGCTTGGCCATCGTCTCGATCGCGGTGACGAGTCTCACGGCGTTTCGTTGGGTTCTGTGCCGGTGCGGATCATCGTTGGGTTTTGGATCATCATTGGGAATCGTACGGGCGCGCGTCCTCCGAGGGATCGCGGATGGCCGCCGCCCGCCTCGCCAGGGCTCGGCCGCGGTGGCCCGAAATGTGGGGATCACCGCGTCGGGCGCCACGTCGGCAAGGGGGCGCAGGACGAAGAGCCTCTCGTGGAGGCGCGGGTGCGGGACCACGAGACCCGGAATCTCGCGGACCTCCTCGCCGTAGAGCAGCAGATCGAGGTCGAGGGTCCGCGGGGCGTTTCGCTTCGGAGCGGACGCGCCCCCTCGCGGTCCTCGATCGCCTGCAGGATTCGCAACACCACCATTGGTTCGAGCCCCGTCTCGAGGATCGCCACGGCATTCAGATAGTTGGGTTGGCCGGAGGGGCCGCCGACCGCGGCCGACTCGTAGAGCGGCGAGAGGGCGGCGAGGCGCATCCCGTGGTCGACGCACCCGCGCAGGCCGCCGAAGATCCGCGCGCTCCGGTCGCCGAGGTTGCTGCCCAATCCCAAGAAAACTCTGGCCATGGGCGGGTCACGGTCGCGGGAGGTGGATGTGCCGGCCGCGGACCCGCTTCACCAACGATGCGACCGGCCCGAACGCGGCGAAGGCGGCGCTGCCGAGCAGGAGGACGCCGATCGGCTCGAGGAACGCGAGCGCGATCAGGACCACGATCTGCGCGAAGCGCCGCACCGATAGTTTGCGTGTCAGGATCTGCGCCGCGAAATGTGGGTATCCGATCCGCGATACCATCAATAGCCCGAGCGTGAACATCACGACGGGCATGACGTCGACAATCGCGCGCTTTCACCCCTGCGCGTTGTCGCGGATCCACTCGAACCCCACCCATCGCTCGTCGAAGTGGAACAGGACCGTCGCGACGACGACGATCGCCGCGCCCGGGCTCGGAAGCCCCCCGGAAGGCTTTGTGGTCTTCGCGGCCGATCGCGTTGTCGACGTTGAATCGCGCGAGGCGAGATCACGGCGCAGAGGGCATAGCAGGCGCCGGCCGCCAAGTAGTAGCGAGAGAGGGTGACCGTGGTCGGCGCGTTCATCCTCCACGAACGTCTTGAACAGGACCCCCGGCACGACGCCGAAGGTCACCGCGTCGCAGAGCGAGTCGAGCTGGGCGCCGATCTCGGTCGAGGTGCGGAGCCGCCGCGCGACCCAGCCATCGAGAGAGTCGAAGACCATGGCGAGGAGGACGCAAATAGGAGGCGTATCTCGAGGGTGGCGCCGACTGCAGGGTTTTGGGCGCCGAGGCGGGCGGCGTCCGCGCACTTGGCGAGCGCCAGGAAACCAAGAAAACCGTTGGCGAGCGTGAGAAGGGTGGGGACGACCCAGATTCTTTCATGGCGTTGGGCTCGCCGGCGCCGGCGCCGCGTCGGGGCGCCGCAGGACCGCCATGTAGTGGACCGCGTACGGGCGAAGCCAACTATTCCTCGAGGCGCCGCCCAATCCCAAGAAAAAGCCGAGGAGCGGGCGGGGGATCGTGTCGGGCACGAACGTGAAGTATCGGGTCTCCTCGAGGCGGAGCCCGGGCGCGCTCTGGAACCGATCGGGGGCGATCCACTGCTCCGTTCCCTCGTCGATGGTCTTCAGGAGCGGGAACACGTAACCCATGTAAAAACGAAAGAGGGGATTGCGGGTATTCGTCTCAGTGCACGAGAAACCGGCCGCCGGGTTTTAGCACGCGGGCGACCTCGCGGCACGCGGCCTGTTGGGCCTCGGGACCCGAGAGGTGATGGAGGACTCCGGATCGCGTAGACGAAGTCGAAGCTCGCGTCGGGGAACGGGAGGGAGAGGCCATCGGCGGCGACGACGGGCGCCCCCAGATCGCGCGCCTTCCGCAACAGGTGGCGCGAGGCGTCGAGACCCACGACGCGGTAGCCCCGCTCTGCGCATCGCCAAGCATTGCGGCCGAGGCCGCAGCCGAAGTCGAGCCCCAGCCCCGCCGCCGCGCGGCGGAGCGGGAGGGGCGAAGCCAACAATCCCACCTTTCGCTCGAGCAGGAGCTTCCGCTATGCGTGGGGAATATTGGCGTTCGTAGTCGACGGCGATCTCGTCGAAGTGCGCGGCGGCGCTGGCCGCCGCGGCCCGGCGCCGGCCGAGCAGCTCGATTCCCAAGAAAACGACTCCCAACGAAAGAGCGAAGCCCGTCGTCGTCCAGCGGAAGAGCGCAACGATCGGCAGGGCGCGCGGGCCGTGAACCCCGCGTCGGAGAGATCGATCACGGCGACCGAGCCTGTGACCCCGAGCCCCGCGGGCATGAGGGTGATGCCGACCAAAAAGGGTCGCGCGGCTGAAGATCCGCGCCCCCTCGACGACGCCGACGTCCTCGTGGAGCGCCCATGCGGCGACACTGACGGTGCAGGCCGCGGGGGCCCATGCCAACAATGAGAGGATCGCGGCGGGGAGAACGCACGACAGCCGCTTCAACTCGGCCACTCCGCGCAATCGGCGGCGCCGACCGGCGCGCCAGATTCACGAGTCCCAATCCCAACAAAAGGGCGGCGCCGACGAAGGGCGGCCATCGTGACGCGGCTCGCGAGGCCCGATGCGCACACGACGCCGATGGCGCCGAGCGCCGCGACGTCGAGGAGCCGCTCCACGACGAGGACCGCGAGCGTCACTCCGATCGGGGCGCCGTGCTTGCGCCGCGCGAACACGCATCGCAGGACCTCCCCAACGTAGGCGGGCGTCGCGATCCCAACTAACGAGGCCAGGAATGTCACCAGGCTCGCGCGCGCCGGAAGGCGTGACCCCCGCGCATCGCAGGAGGAACTGCCAACGAAAGAACCTCGTCAACAGGTGAGCGGACGTGAGCCCGAGCAACGGAACGGAGATACGTCGGGCTGAGCGCCGCGAGCCCGCTCAGCGCATCGAACCCCCGGTCATGAGAACCCACAGAACGGAGACTGCGAGACCGACCAGGCAGAGGCTGATGCGTCAGCCTCAGGAGTCTGCGGTTTCCCCATGGACGCGATTCGCGGGACCTCAGCGCGACGCGCGGTCGACGGCCGCCGCCGGGGTCCGGGGGTCGCGGGCTCTTCGGGCGATCTTTACATCCGCAGCCGCCTTGACTTTCCTCTCCCATGGGGCGTAAAGAACCGCCCGCTCAATCGGCCCACATCCGCATTCGATGGTGCAACCAAGACATCCCAACCCGAGTCCACGATCGCCTGACAGCGCGCCGCGCCGTCGCGTCCGGTCGCGCCCCGTCGCGGAATCGGCCGCCATGGATAGTTGGGATTTGAAATCGGCGGTGGCGCGGGGCGCGAACCAGGCATCGCGCCGTCGGTGGATGCGCCGGTCGCCTCGTCGGTGAGTGATTCCTCGAAGAAGGGCGGCGGCAAGTCCGCGGGAGACAAGAAACCCGGAGAAAAAGGAAGCGGCGGAAAGTTGGGAGGCAAGTCCGGCGGGAGTGGCGCGTCGGGCGGAGCGAACGGCGGCTCTGGAAAAGGGGGATCCGGAAAAGGTGGGTCCGGAAAGGGCGGCGGCGGAAGGATACCAAGAAATCTGACGGCCCCGCCTTCGACGGGGGCGACGACGACGGCGATGAGGTCGCGGAAGCGGGCGAAGACGTCGAAGACGACGACCTCATCGAAGACGAAGAAGAGCTCGACGACATCGAGGAAGGCGACTTCGACCTCGAAGAGGAGGAAGAGGAGGAGGAGGAAGAACCTCTTCGACGACGAGGAAGAAGAAGAGGAAGAAGAGGAGGAGGAAGACGACGAGCCTCTTCGAAGACTTCGAGGAGGATGACGACGACTTCGGACGAGGAAGACGACGAGGACTTTCGACTTCGGCGACGATGACGAGTAACGCCGGGTAAGGCGGACGGCCGGCCTGCGCTGCCGAAAAGGCGCGGCCCCCGCTGACGGGGGCCGCACCTTCTGCCAGCCTGACAGGCTCGCTCGTCGCAAGTCTTGTCAGCAGCGAGAGATGGGCAACCCTCCCCAACGGCACGGGCTTTGTTTGCGCGCGCGGCCCGCCCTCGGAATGGCACCTACTTATCACCTTCTCATCGCCGACAACGACGACAGCCCGCGTGAATCCTTGTGCGCCGCGCTGGAGATCCAGGGCTACTGGTCTCGGCCGTGGGGGAGTGGTGAAGAGGCGCGATTTCCGTCGTGCGGACCCAGTTCATCCACTGCGCGATCCTCGACTATCGCATGGGCGACATGACGGGCCTCGAGGTGTTCCGTCAGCTGAGGGCAATCCAGGCGGCTCCCGCGAGCATATTGATCTCCGCGGAGCTCGAACGGTCCCTCGAGCATCAAGCTCTGCGTGCCGGGATCGCGGGGTGTTTGAAAAAGCCCATCTATCCTGACGTGCTGCGAAATGCCGTGGCCGGACTCCTGCGAATGGGTCCCGGCCCGGTCCCGAAGCCTCCGGCTTCGGATCCCCTTCGCTGAGGTCGGGTGCCTTCGCGGCTGTCGCCGGCCGCTGGATTTGGGTTGGGTTCGCCTGGCGGAATCTCATTGCATTTCCGCGCATTCCCAACAAAACACCGAGATCCCTCGGACCCACCCTTTCAAGATCCAGCGATCGAATCCCTCGGAGGTAAATGTCAATTATGGCGACGAAGACAAAGACTGAGCTCAAGCTGAAGCCACTCGGAGACCGGCATCCTCATCAAGCGCGTCGAGGCCGAGGAGAAGACCAAGGGCGGCATCGTGCTGCCCGATACGGCTAGGAGAAGCCCCGCGAGGGTCTGGTCCTCGCGGTCGGAGAGGGGCGCCTCCTCGACGACGGAACGCGCTCGCCGTTCTCGGTGAAAGTCAACGATCGCGTGCTCTTCTCCTCCTACGCCGGCACGGAAGTGAAGTGGACGGAGACGAGTTCCTGATCCTGAGCGAAGACGACATCATCGGCGTCTTCGCTTGATGCGCGGCGAGCGCCGGCATCCGGCACTTTTTCCGACGCATCGATCCGACGCATCGATCCGATCCAACGATCCAATCCAACACCAACAATAACGAAACCAAAGAAAGATCCCAACAATGGCTGCAGAAGAACATCTCTATGTGATCAGGAGGCCCGCGAGCACATCCGGACGGGCGTCAGAGAAGCTGGCGAGGGCCGTGAAGGTCACGCTCGGCCCCGCGGGCGGAACGTCATCATCGAAAAGTCCTTCGGCATCGCCGACCGTCACCAAGGACGGCGTCACGGTCGCGAAGGAGATCGAGCTCGACGACCGCTACGAGAACATCGGCGCCCAGCTCGTGAAGGAAGTCGCCGCGAAGACTTCCGACCAGGCCGGCGACGGCACGACCACCGCCACCGTCCTCGCCGAGGCCATCTTCGAGGAGGGTCTGAAGAACGTCACCGCGGGCGCGAATCCCGATGGCGCTCAAGCGCGGCATCGAGAAGGCCGTCGTCGCGATCATCGAGAAGCTGAAGTCGATGTCCAAGCCCGTGAAGGGTCACAAGGAGATCGCCCAGGTCGGCACGATCGCCGCGAACAACGACGCCGAGATCGGCGAGATGATCGCCGAGGCGATGGACAAGGTCGGCAAGGACGGCGTCATCACGGTCGAGCGAGGGCAAGTCGCCTAAGACCGAGGTCGACCGTCGGTCGAGGGCATGCAGTTCGACAAGGGCTACCTCTCCCGCACTTCATCACCGACGTCGAGAAGATGGAGTGCGTGCTCGAGAATCCGTACATCCTCGTCCACGAGAAGAAGATCACCGCGATCAAGGACCTCATCCCGCTGCTCGAGAAGGTCGCGCAGGCCGGCCAGCCATTGCTGGTGATCGCGGAGGACGTCGAGGGTGAGGCGCTCGCCACGCTCGTCGTGAACAAGCTCCGCGGGATCGTTCCCTGCGCCGCCGTGAAGGCGCCGGGCTTCGGCGATCGCCGCAAGGCGATGCTCGAGGACATCGCGACCCTCACCGGCGGCCGCGCCATCTTCGAGGATCTCGGGCGTCAAGCATCGAGAGCTTCCGCCTCGAGGATCTCGGCCGAGCCAAGAAAGTCGATTCATCGACAAGGAGAACACGACGATCATCGACGGCGGCGGCAAGAAGAGAGGCGATCACGGGCCGGATCAGCGCCATCAAGTCGGAGCTCGAGCGCACGACTTCCGACTACGACCGCGAGAAGCTCCAGGAGCGCCTGGCGAAGCTCTCGGGCGGCGTGGCGCAGGTTCAGCGTCGGCGCCGCCACCGAGGCCGAGATGAAGGAGAAGAAGGCTCGCGTCGAGGACGCTCTCCACGCGACCCGCGCGGCGCGTCGAGGAGGGAATCCTCCCGGGCGGCGGCGTGGCTCTCCGCGATGCATCCTGCTCGTCGAGGGGCTGAAGCTCGAGGGCGACGAGGCCGTGGGCGCGGGGATCATCCGCCGCGCGCTCGAGGCCCCGATCCGTCAGATCGCGGAGAACGCCGGCGTCGACGGCGCGATCGTGGTGCAGACCGTTCGCAACGAAAAGCGCGACGCTTTCGGCTTCAACGCCGCGAGCGGCGAGTACGAAGACCTCGTCGCGGCGGGCGTGATCGATCCCACGAAAGTGGTTCGAACCGCTCTCCAGAACGCGGCCTCCGTGGCAACGATGCTCCTCACCACCGACGCGCTCATCTGTGAGATCAAGGAAGACAAGCCGGCCGGCGCCCCGCGCCGAGCTACTGATCCCAAGGATCCCATCGATTCCGCGGGCCCGGAGCCTCTGGCTGCGGGCCCGCGCTGTTTTCGGTAGGATCGCCCGCGCTCGGGCCCAGCGCATTCCGTGAATCGATCCACCCTCACGGCCTTCCTCACCGCACTCGTCGTCATCATTGGGTTTTCGGCGGCGGCCGGCGCGGTCTCCTCTTCTGGAAGCCCTTCGAGCGCGACCGCGCCGCGGCGAATGCCAAGTCTCGCCGGGAAAGCAACAATACCCGCGAAGGCAATACTGCCGGCGATAGTAACAATTCCAGCGAAGACGAGGACGATTTCGATTCCGGGAATGCCCGCCGCGACGGGTCGCGCCACTACAAGAACGGCACGCTCCACGGCCAGGTGACCGACTCCCACACCGGGGACGCGGTCGAGGGGGCGGCGGTCTCCCTCGATTGGTTTTCTTCCGACGAGGACGGGGCGAGCACCGAGACCGCGCCGCAGAAGACGCGCTTCATCCGCATCGGCGACCCGAATGCCAAGAATGTGAAGACCGACATCAACGGCCGCTACTCGATCGAGATCCTCCGTCGGTCGGGCAGGTCTACATCCGATTCGAGAAGGCAAACTTCTTCGCGGCGCGCAAATGGGTGGGATTCAAGGGAGACGCGACCTCGACGTGGACCTCGGGCGCGCGGGCTGGATCTCCGGGAAGGTCACCGACGTGGCGGGCGCCCCGATCACCAAGTTTCACATCACGGCGAAGGCGGCGCGGATGGTTGGGAATGAACAGCTCGACGGTGTCGCGCGCCTTCGAGGGCTCGAGTCGTTCAAGATGCCGCTCACGGTCGGCACCTGGGAAGTCACCGTCTACGGCGACCAGGGCGCTTCGCGCCGAAGACCACGAAACTGTCGATGGGGCGCGAGGACATGAACCTCGACTTCACCCTGAGCGCGGCGAAGGGCGCGTCCGAAGGGGGCGCGGGCGAGCGACGCTAGCTGGCATTCGTTCGGTCTTCGCGAGAAGATCCGGCCCCTATGTCCGCCGATCCCCACTCCGCCCACGGCAGCGCCGTCGCCGATCCCCACGGAAAGGATTCCGCGGGTCACGGAAGCGACCCCCACGGTAACGATCCCCATGGTCATGATTCCCATGGTCACGATTCCCATGGATCGGCCGCCGGCCACGGGCACGACGAGTCTCCGAAGCAGACGCCGGTGCCGCCGTTCGAGGCGACACCCTGGGAATGATCGCGCTCGGGATCCTGGTCGTGGCGGCGGTCGTCGGGCTCGGCCTCGTGCGCGACTGGCCGAAGTGGATCCAGGAGAATCCCAACAAAATCCTGGTGCCCCAGGCCACGGCGTGAAGTAGGGGCGCACCGCCACCCAACAAAACTTCCGCCAACTAAGCGGGACCCCCAACCAAGCGGGACCCCAATTAGGCGGGACCCCAATTAGGCGGGACCCCCAGTGGCGGGACCCCATCAGGCAGGGACCCACTGTCACGACGGCGAGATCGTTGGGTTTGAGATGGGCGCGCGCGACGCGCCACGTCGGCCGCGGTGACCGCGGCGATGCGCCGGGGAAACTTCTCCACGTGGTCGGCGCCGAGCTGGTGGCGCTCCATCTGGATCAGGGCGTGCGCGCGGTGGCTGTTGCGCTCGAGCGCGAAGGGGTAGGAACCCATCGAGTAGTCCTTCGCGGTCCGCACCTCTTCCACGCTCGGCGGCGACGCGATCACGCGCCGCAGCTCGGCCACGAGGCTCTCGCACGCGAGCTTCGCATTCTTGGGTTCGGTGCTGAGGTAGGCGGCGAAGATCCCCGGCTCGCGCCCTGCGGATGCGGTGATGTTGGCGCTCACGCCGTAGGTGAGCCCCAGCTCGTCGCGGATTTTCTTGCTGATGCGATCGGTGAAGCCTGGGCCAGTGCCGAGCACGTGATCCAATACCAACAAAGCGTGGTAGTCGGGATCGGCGCGGCGGATCCCGATGTGACCCAGCGCGATGTGGACCTGCTCGCGCGGGACCTGCACGCGCGCGCTCCACGAGCTGGATTGCGGGATGGCCGGGGCCGCCGGCTGCTCGCGCGCGCCGGCGCGCCACCGCCCGAAGTGTTGCTTCGCGAGACGCGCCGCATCCTTGGGATCCAAGTCGCCGGCGATTGCGAGGACCGTGCGCGCGGGCGAATACCAACGATCGTGGAACGCCACCGCGTGCGCGCGGCGCAGCCGCCGGACGGTCCCCACATATCCTTCCGCGGGGCGGTGGAGCGGATGGCGGCCGTAGATCCGCTCGCGGAGCCGGCGGAAGGCGCGCGCGCGGAGGTCGTCCTCGTCGGCCACGAGGTCGCTCAGGATCTCGTCTCGCACGCGCGTGACGGCTTCCTCCGGAAAGTTGGGTTCGCGCAGGATGCTCGCCGTGATCTCGAGGATTGTTGGCAATCCGTCGGCGAGGCCGCCGGCGTGGACGCCGCGCGAGCCCGACTCGAGGAATTCCGCCGAGCTCCTCGACCGTGTCCGCGATCTCGTCGCCGGTGAATCGCGTCGAGCCCTCCTCGAGGAGCGAGCCCGTGAGGTGCTCGATCCCCGCCAGTGCCTCGGGCTCGCAGGCCGACGCAATGTCGACATAGGCGGTGACCGCGACCGTGGGGGCCGCGCGATTGCACGTGGCGACGATCGTGAGCCCGTTGTCGAGGACCTCCCGATGGAATGGGAGCCGCACGACGGGGACCTCGCCGCGCCGCGGCGGAAGGCGGAATCGCGTATTGGTGGGAATCGGCCCGCGGAGATCCGGCGGAACGCGCGCGCGCAGCGCCGCGCGGCCCCGCGCGCCGATTGTTGGGTTCGGGGCGCCGACCAGCCGACGGTCCGGTGCCTCGCGTCGAGGATCCGCGCCGCCGCCGCGGCGCGCCCGCGCCGTCGTGACCGTGCGAAGCTTTGCCAAGTATCGCGCCGCGTAGCGCCAATCCCCAAGGATCGCCATTCGCCCGACGCGGTCGGCGAGGTCGGAGGCCGACTCGCGCCCCATCGCCTGCCCCGCGACGATCAGGCGCCGCGCGCGCGCAGCTCGCGCGCGTCGATCCCGTGCGATGCCAACTTTTCGAGCTCGGCGAAGAGCGCGCTCGACCGCCGCCTCGCCGATCCCCTCGCGCGCCTCGACCGAGAACCAGAAGAGCCCGGGCTCGCGCCGCGCCTCGTTCTCCGCGGATACGTGGGTCGCGAGGCGCAGCTCCTTCACCAACTTTCGGTGGAGGCGGCTCGCGCGCCCGGTCGCGAGCGCCGCCGCCACGAGATCGAGCGCGTGGTCGTCGGCGTCGTCGAACGCCACGCCGCGGAACGCCACCATCAGGCGGCGGGTTCCCGTGTCGCGCTCGATCCGGATCCGCCGCTCGCCGCGCTGCCCCGGCTCCGCGGGCACCTCGGGGCGCGCCATGGCGCCGCGCGAATCTTGGCAAAGTGCCGGCGCGCCGCCGCGAACACATCCTTGGGATCCACGTCGCCCGCCACGACCACGACCGCCCGCTCGGGGCGTAGTGCGCGCGGTAGTAGTCGGCCATCCGCTCGCGCGAGAGCGCGTCCAGGTCGGCTTTCCAACCGATCACGGGGTGATGGTAAGGATGGACGTGGAATGCGGCCGAGCCCACCGCCTCCGCGAGATCGCGCCACGGGTCGTCGTCGCCCATGCGCATCTCTTCCAATACCACCTTTTTCTCGCGGACGAATTCTTGGGAATCGAGCCGGCAGCCGCGCACCCGCTCTGGCCTCGATCGCGAACGCCGTTTCCCAACGATCGCGCGCGAAGTTGAAGTAGTAAGCGGTGTAGTCGTAGTCGGTGAAGGCGTTGTTCGAGCCGCCGAGGCGCGCGGTGATGAGGTCGATCTCCCTTTCGCGAGCCCGCGCGTCCCCTTGAACATCATGTGCTCGAGGAAGTGGGAGAGCCCGGTCTCGCCGGTGCGCTCGTCGCGCGAGCCGACGCCATACCAAATCATCGAGCTCACGACCGGATGGCCGCGCCGCTCCACCGCGAGCACCAACAATCCGTTGCCGAGGCGCAGCTCGCGGATCCGGAATCCCATCTCACTCATCGTCGCTCACCGCCGTTTCCTTGGTTCGAGCCACGCAACAGATCGGCGATCTCGGGCGGAGAGAGCGCCGGTACGAGCCGGCGCCGAGTCCGCGCAGCGAGAGCGGGCCGATGGCGACGCGCTTCAGGTGGACCACCGCATACCCAAGTTTCGCGAAGACCCGCCGGAGCTCGCGGTTCATCCCCTCGCGAATCGTGACGAGGACCACGGTGGAGGCCGCCATGCGCTTGCGAATCAGGACTTTCGCACCGTGCGTTCGCCCCTCGGAGAGCCAGACCCCCTTCGAGATGCGCCCGATGTCCTCGGCGCCGAGGCGCCCGCGCACTTTCACGAAGTAGCTCTTCGAGACGCCGTAGCGCGGATGGGTCATTTTGTTGGCAAAGTCGCCATCGTTGGTGAGGAGGATCAGCCCTCGGAGTCGAGGTCGAGCCTTCCCACATTAAAACAGGCGCGCGCCGCGCGGATCCTTGACGAGGTCGATGGCGCGCGGGCGCGCCTCCTCGGGGGCGCTCGTACACCGACACCCACCGGCTTGTGGAACGCATAGATGACGCGCGGCGCCCCTCGAGGAGCTTGCCGTCGACCTCGATGCGATCCGAGATCGGATCCACTTTCGTCCCGAGCTCCCTCACCAACTTTCCGTTCACGCGGACCGACCCGCTCCGGATCACGTCGTCGCAGTGGCGGCGCGAGCCCACGCCGCGCTCGGCGAGCGCTTTGTTGAGCCGCACTGTGCCTCCAGAAGACGGGCCTCCAGAAGACGGACCTCCAGGCGACGATCGTTGGGATTGCGCGCGCATGGGGCGTCTCAAGCCGGATAAACCTCGACGATCTCGCATCGCGGGCTCGCGACGCCGTGGACGGGGCCGCCAGCCTGGGTCAGGAGCGCCGCTTCCCCGCGCGGAGGGTCGCCGTTTCCTTGGGATTCGCCGCCGAGGTCAATGCTAACTTTCCGTCGAGGGCGATCACGATCCGGAAGGCGGCGCCCGGCGCGAAATCTTGGCTTCCGGCGAAGGAGGCGTGGACCCATCGGAAGGTCCCGGGGAGGGAGCTCCGCGCGCTCCGATCCCAACTTTCCCGCCCCTTTGCCCTGTGGAGCTCGGGGCGCGCGTCGAACCGGGCGACGGCGAACGACTCCTCGCAATGGAGCGGCCTCGCCGCCGACGCGGGGCGATCCCAATCATAGACGCGATAGGTGACGTCGGAGGTTTGTTGCACTTCGCAGAGCGTGAAGCCGGGGCCGATGGCGTGGATCGTACCCGCCGGGAGGGCGATCGCGTCGTTCCGTTCGGGGTGCACCGCCCGAAGCAAACGTTCGAACTCGGCCGGGTCTTCGCGCGCGCGAGGTCGTCGCGCCCCTTTCCCTCCGCAAGACCAACCCACAAAACGGCCCTGGGATCCGCGTGGAGGACGAACCACGCCTCGTTCTTCCCGCCGTCGCGCGCGGCGAGGCGCGCGGCCGCCGCGTCGTCGGGGTGGACCTGACCGAGAGGCGATCGGCCGAGTCGACGAACTTCACGAGCAGCGGAAACCTCCCCCGCCGCGAGCGGCGCATTCCCAACGATCGCGCGCGGGCCCTCCGCCATGAGAGAGGCGGAGCGTGCGCCCCGCGAGCGCGCCGTTGCGCACGGCGCTCTCCCCCGATGGGTGGTCGGACAATCCCCAACTTTCCCCGATCGCCTTCCCGGCGGGGAGCGCGATGCCGAAGCGCCCCTCGAGGCGACGCGCTCCCCACACTTTCTCGAGGAGCCTCCGCTCGAAAAGCAAAGGATAGTCGGCTGTCATCGCCGGCTCTTCTCGCGCTTGCGCCCCACGCCGCGCGCACCGTCGCGAAAGCACTGTGGAGGAGCTCGCGCGCGTCGGCGAGCGCCACCTCGCTGCTCGAATCGCCCCCATCATCGCCGCGAGCTCGGGGACGCGCGCCTCGCCGTCGAGCGCCGCAATGTTGGTATGGGTCCGCCCGCCGCGCATTTCCTTGGTCACCAACAAATGGCGGTGGGCGTGGGCCGCCACGCCGGCCAGGTGCGTCACGACGAGAACCTGCTTGCTCTTCGCCGCGCGCGCGAGGTGGGCGCTGAGCGCGGGGCCGAGCCGCCCTGACGTTCTCGTCGATCTCGTCGAAGAGGATCGTTGGGATCGTCGCCACGTCGGCGCAGGCCGACTCGATCGCGAGCGCGACGCGCGAGCTCGCCCCTCGATGCCAGCATTTCCGAGCGGCTGGAACGGCTCCCCGGATTCGGCGCGAGCTCGAACTCCACCTGATCGAAGCCCGCCTCGGTGCTCGTGGCGAGCTCCGCGGGGCGACGCCGGGGCCGGCTCGCGCCCGCCGATCGCCACCTGGAATCGCGCCCGCTCCATCCCGAGGCCGGCGAGCGTTCGCAACACCTCGGCGGCGAGCCGCGGCGCCGCCTCGCGCCGCGCCTTCGTGAGGCGATTCCCAACTTTCCGCAGTTCCGCAAGCTTCGATGCCAAGATTCCCCTGAGCTCGGCCGCGCGCGTCCCGCTCCGCTCGAGAGTCCCGAGCTCCCTCCATCGACGCGAGGAGCGCCAGCGCCCCCGCCTCGTCTACGCGGAATCGCTCGAGGACCCGCTGGATCCGGTCGATCCGCTCCGAGACCGCCGCCAGGCGCCGCGGATCCCCTCGATCCCATCGATGAAGCGCCGCGCCTCGCCGACCGCGTCGGATACCAACAATCGCGCCTCCTCGAGCCGATCCGCGAGCGGGGCGAGCTGCGGCGCCACCGGACGCAACTCCTCGAGCGCGCGTCGGGCCGCCGCGAGGCGCTCGGTCGCCGAGCCCTCGGCCTCGTGGAGCGTGTCGAGGTGTCCCCCACGATCCCAACGATCCGTTCGGCGTTCGACAAAGTTTGAAGTCCGATGCGAGGCGCTCCATCTCGCCGGCCGCGAGCTCGGCGGCGCGGATCTCCCCCGGATTGGAAACGCAACAAATCGAGCCGGTCGAGGCGCTTCGCGCCCGCGCGCAGGAGGCCGTCGAGCTCCCGCTGGAGCGCCACCGCCTCGGCGCGCGCCCGCGCGAAATCCTGGCGCGCGCTCCTCGGCGAGAAGCCCACAAAAGCATCGAGCTTGTCGCGCTGGGTCGCCGGGCGCGCGAGCGTCGAGTTCTCCGCCTGGCCGTGGACCGTCACCAATCGCGAGGTGATCTCGCGCAGCGAGTCGCGCGTCAGGTGGCGATTGTTGGCAAAGACGCGCGCGCGCCCCTGGCGATCGAGCGTGCGCGAGAGGACCACCACGCCGTCGTCGGGGGTGGAGCCGGTCTTCTCGTCGAGGAGCGAAAGCAACTCTTCGCGCGAGGGCCCCGGCTCGAGCTCGAAGAGCCTCTTCGACCGTCGCGTCTCCGGCTCCCGCGCGCACCCGCGAGGCATCGGCGCGCTCTCCCAACAAAACGCGAGAGCGCCGACGAGGAGGGACTTGCCGGCGCCCGTTTCACCCGTGACCACATTCAAGCCCGGCTCGAGCTCGACGCGAACGTCTTCGAGCAGGGCGAATCCGCGAACCGTGAGCGAGCGAAGCATGGCGGGTGGACGGCCCGCGATCCTACACGCCCGCGACGGCGCCTCCATCGTTCCCGTGGGGATGGCGGCGCCATCCCCACAGATCCGATGCGAGCGACTTTGCTTACTTGTCGCTCTTGGTCTTCGCTTCGTCGGCGGCCGTCTTCTGGCGGCCGCGTCGGTCGCCTTGTCGCCGCCCGTGGGCGACGGACGCGACGCGACACTCTCGCCGCTCTTGTCCATCGTCTTGGGCTTCACCTTCGGCAGCGGCTGGAGGCTCGCCTTGTCGAGCACCTTCGCGAACTTCGCATTCTCGGGCTGGAGCTTGGCCTGCTCGGAGCTGCGAGAGCGCGTTCTCGCGCTCGCCGCGGACGACATAGACATCGGCGATGTCACAGTGCATCTGTGCCTTTGTGAGCTTCGACAGATTCCCACGCATCGCGCGCTCGTACTCGGCGAGCGCCGTCGCCGTGTCGCCCGTCTCGAGGCCTCTCGGCCTTCGCCGCGGCGGCAATCGTGGCTTCGGTCACCGAATCGTCGAGGAGCTCGGCCTTCGTGACCTCGATGTAGGGCATCGAGCGGAACACGTCGCGCACGACCGCGCTGATGCGGATCCGCTGGTAGGGCTTCGCCTCCAGGATCGTTCGCATCGCCGGAACCTTGCGCTCGACGAAAAAGAATTGGTACACATCGGCGTATTCCTCGCGATGCCACAGCGCCTGCTCGCCACCCCAGGCCGAGAAGCACATATAGTTGTCATCGGTGAAACGCGTGAAGAACGGATAGTTGCCTCGCCGCGTCTCGTGGAACTGGATCTCGAGCTCGATCGGAAGGCTCCGGAAGGACTCGGCCTTCTTGCGGATGCGCGACAGGTCGTACTCGTGGACCGTGGTGAGCGCGTTGAAGAGGATGTCATTGCGCCAGAACGAGTCGGACGCGACCTCGGGGATCGTGTCCTGGGCAACGCTAGTGGCGGCGAGCGCGAAGAGCGCGCCGACGATCAAAATGGATCGCTTCATGGGACTCTGTGGACAGGAAGGGAAGGTTGGGAACCTCACCACAATCGGGCATGGGCGCGGGGCGACTTGAGCGCTTCGCTCGCCCTCCAATTCAGTCGACGGAGGGCGGACCGACCTTGCCCCGATATCCACGGAGCACGACGACGAAGTAAGCAATCGAGAGGGCGAGCGCGAATGGGAACCACACGAGAGCGATGGCGAGCCCATGCGGCGCGGCCGCGCTGTTCTCGACCGTGAGCGAGTGCTCGGGGGCGACGCTCGAGTGGAGCAGGTCGGGATAGAGGAGGCCGAAGCCCCCGGCGAGCAGACCGACGAGCGTCGTGGCCGACCCCAAGAAATGGAGTCCGTCGCGCCCGGAGCGGGCCCTTCGCGGAGCGCCCACGCGCCGAGGCCTACGACGGCGACGACGAGGAGGAGCGCCGGGCGCGCCACCGCGCGGTCGAGGAAGTCGGGGCGCACGAAGAGGGTCTCCACGCTCGTGATCACCAACAATACGAAAGCCGCCCCCCACAGCCGCGCGCGCCGCGGCCGCGCTCCGGTCGCTGCACGGGGCCGCTCGTCTTGAGCACGAGGTAGGAGGCGCCGTGGGCCGAGAGGACCACCAACGAAAAGACCCTGATGCTGATCGTGTACCAATCGAGGATCCCAACATTCCCGCGCACGCCGAAGTTGGTGAAGAGCGCCATCGAGATCTCCTGGGCGCCCCCTGGAGCGGCACGCCGCGCACCACGTTGCCGAACGCGACGCCGAAGAGGACGGCGAGGAGAATGTTGGCATAGGTGAAGCACGCGATCCCAGCAGCCGCGCCACATCCGATCTTTGATGTGGCCTCCGATCTGAGCGCGATGCCGCGCAACAGGAGGCACCACACGACCATGAAGAGCGCCAAGTAGAAGCCGGAGAACGCCGCGGTCATGGCGATCGGGAATGCCACCAATAGGACTCCGGCGGCGGCCAGCAGCCAGACCTCGTGCCAGGTCCAGAGCGGCCCGATCGCGGCGATGATCTGGCGGCGCTCCGCCTCGCTGCGCGCGACGCGGAACGACAGCGCCCCGCGCCGTAATCCCAACCTTCCAGCACCGTGAAGAAGACGAGCGTGATCCCGAGGATCACGAACCAGAGATCAGCCATGGTGCGCCTTCCCCGCCGCGGACGGCCCGAGGCTGATCTCGCGCGCGATCAATCCCAAGAATAGGATCGCGAGCGCGATGTAGAGGCCGACCCAGCCGATCAGCGTGAAGATCACGTCGCCCGAGAAGACCGCGTGGCTCGCCCCGTCGCGCGTGCGGAAGAGGCCGTAGACGAGCCACGGCTGGCGGCCGAGCTCCGCCGTGGCCCAGCCCGTAATGTTGGCGATGTGGGGAACGGCGCCGATAGCAACAAAACGGCGAGGAGGCGCGGGCTCGTCTCCAGGCGGCCGCGCCATCGCTGGATATTCGCGAATCCCATCAAAAGGATGAACGCGCCGCCGAGCCAGATCATGACGTGGTAGGCGTAGTAGGTGAGCTCGATGTTGTCGGGCCAGTCGGAGCGCGGGAACGCCTTGAGGCCGGGCACGTCGCCATGGAACGAGCCGGTCGCGAGGAAGCTCAAGACTCCGGGGAGCGCGATCGCGTTGTCCATGCGCTCGGCGCGAACGTTGGGTTGCCCGAGGAGCACCATCTTGGCCATCGGGCCGCTCTCGAAGCGCCCCTCCATCGCCGCGAGCGACGCGGGCTGGTGCGCGGCCACCATCTTCGCCTGCTGGTCGCCCGCGGGGAATGCCACGATGATGGATGCCAACAATCCGACCGCCGTTCCCCAACGAAGGCAGAGGCGGGCCGTGTCGGCGCGTGCTCGCCGCGAAGCGTGTAGTAGGCGCCGACGGCCGTGACCACGAAGCTCCCGGTCACGACGGCGGCTGTCATCGTGTGGGCGTATTGGACGATCGCCCACGGATTGGTGAGGAACTCGCCGAAGTCGGAAAGCCGCAGCGTGCCGCCGACGATCTCGTGGCCGACCGGGTGCTGCATGAAGGAATTCGTGACGAGGATGAAATACCCGGAGAGCCAACTCCCCACGAATACGCCGATCGCGGAGAGCATGTGGAGCCGCGCCGAGACGCGCCCCCTCGCCGAAGATGAGAACACCAATGAAAGCGCTCTCCAGGAAGAACGCGAACATCCCTCCATCGCGAGGGTCTGGCCGATGACCCGCTCGAATACTTGGTGAAGCCGGCCCAGTTCGTCCCGAACTGGAACTCCATCGGGAAGCCGGTCACGACCCCGACTGTGAAGTTGATCCCAAGGATCCGCACCCAGAAGCGCGCGAGCGTGGCGTAGCGCTCGTCGCCGCCGCGGTAGGCCTTCCACTTCCACACCGCGATGAGCGGCGCCAGGCCCATCGTCAATTGTGGGAATAGGTAGTGATAGATCGCCGTGAACGCGAACTGGAGCCGATGCCAAAAGTTGGGATCATCCATGGAATCGCCGGATCGCGACGACGCGCCCGCCCGCGCCGAGAAGAGCGATCGTCTCCGGCGGAGTCTCGTGGAGACCCGCCGCGCGCTCGACGGCGCGCTGCGCGCGCCCGTCGGCGAAGCGCAGCTCCGCCGCGTCGTCGCCCGCCTCGGCGGCGAGCGCCTCGAAGGGGGCCGCGCCGGCGTTTCCCAACGATCCCGGGGTGTCCAACAATAGGGAGCCGAGCTCGAAGGGGCCGTCGAGGAGCGCGCGGAGCGCGGCCGGCGATTCTGACGGGCGCCCGGAAGAAAGTTGGGAATTCGGAGGCGAGGCTTCGCCCCCAGGTCTCGAACGAGGCGAGCGGCACGATCGCCGCGAACCGCAGCGACAGGTCGGCCCCGGCGGAGCGAGATAGCGGAGGTGCTCGTTCCAATAGTGGCCTTCGACCGGCGGGAGCGCGGCGCGGATCGCCCGCGCGACGCGCGGGAGGTCGGCGGGGGCGTCGATCTCGAAGGCCGCCTCGAGCAATCCGTGGGGATTCGCCTCGCGGATCGGCCGAAGGAAGGCGAGAGCGCGCCGCTCGAGCGCCCCGGGGCGAGCCCGCGGAACACCACACAAACGGCCGACTCGACGCGATCCGCGAGATCCCGCGCCGCGGCCGATAGCTGGGTTTCGTCGGCGAGGTCGAGCCGCACGAAAATCCGGCGGAGGACGTCCCCGCGGCGAGCTCCGGCGATTCCTCGCCCCCGCTCGGCGAGGCGCATGGGCCCGATCGGATCGAGGTCGCGCTCGAAGATCTCCGAGTAGCGGGCGAGCGTGGCGCGGATCCCCCTTCGTCGAAAGTTGGGGATCGCAGCAGCGTGTACGGCGGATAGGGACTGTATTCGATCCCCAACAATGCGGCCCGCTCGCGCAGGACCGTGGCCGGAAGCAACGAAAGGACGAACGGCACCGTGATCGCGCCGTCGCCGCACTCGCGCCGCGCGTACTCGAACGTCGCCTCCATCCCCTCGGGCGTATCGTTGGGAAGCCCCACGATCGTGCCGATCTCGAGCCCGATCCCGGCGCCCAGGAGCTCGCGGCAGCCGCGCGCGAAGCGGGTGCGCTCGAAGGTGCGCCCCACCGCGGCGAGCGCCTCCGGCGTCGTGGTCTGGAGCCCCACCTCCACGCTCGTGATCCCGGCGCCGGCGATCTCGCGCGCATTCTTGGCATCCATCGGCTCGGCGCGGAGCTCGGTGTGGACGCTCGCCCCCGATCCAACAATTCGGCGCGGAGGCTCGCGAGGGTCTCGCGGTAGCCGGCGTGGCCGTTGAAGGTGGGATCCATCAGATAGAGATCATCGACCCCGCGCGCGAGCGCGAAGCGGATCTCGGAGGCGACGCGCTCGGCGGGGAAGCGGCGGACCTTTCGGAAATCGGCGTGATAGAAGCAGAAATCGCACTCGAAGGCGCAGCCGCGCGCGGTCTCGATATGTTGGATTCCGCCGGCGGCCAGCCGAACGCTCTCGCCAAGATAGGGAGACGGGAGCGACGCGAGGTCTCGCACCGGCTCGCGCGGCGGCGCCCACTCGACGGCCCCGCGGGATGTCGCGACCCCGAGGCCGGGAATCCCAACGAACGGGCGCCCGGCGAGGCGCGCCTCGAGGACCTCCACCAACAATTCCTCCCCTCGCCGACCGCGGCGAGATCGAACGCGGTCCCCGCGCGCGCGACGAGGAAGGCATTTCCCTTCTCGACCTCGGGGCCGCCGACGATCACCAACATTCCGGGCGGGTCCGCTTCGCGCGCGCGAGCACCTCGAGCGTCCGGAACGAAGACCAACAATAGAGCGTGGCGCACAGCACGTCGGGTGCGCGCTCGGCGAGGATCCGCGCGAGCGCCGCGTCGCCGGCGCGGTCGAGGAGCCCCCGGTCGAGGACCTCGGTCTCGATGCCGCGGGCGCCGAGCCGCGCCGACGCGAAGGATGCCAGTTTCCGGCCGCGAGCGGCACGTTCGAGCGCTGATCCTCGGGCTCGAAGGTGGGCGCCGCGAGCTGTGCGAAGAGGACCCTCATCGCGGGAGGTGCTCCTCGACCAATGCCAACAATCGGCGGACCCGCTCGTCGAAGGGCTCGCGCGGCGGCGCCGCCGGGCCTCGCAGATCGTCACGTGGCCGAGCTTGCGCCCGGGGCGGGGGCCTTTCCGTAATAGTGGATATGGGCGCCCGGGATCGCGGCGAGGCGCTGCGGATCGGGGTAATTCCCAAGCATGTTCACCATCGCGCACCGGCCGCGCGCCGCCGTGGAGCCGAGCGGCAGCCCCGCGATCGCGCGCAGGTGGTTCTCGAACTGGCTCGTCTCCGCCCCCTCGATCGTCCAGTGGCCCGAGTTGTGGACCCGCGGCGCCATTTCGTTGGCGATGAGCTTCCCCGGCCACGAAGAACTCGATCGCGAGCATTCCCACGTATCGCAGATCCTCGAGGACCCGGGTCGCGTATTCTTGGGCTTGCGCCGCCAGCGCGTCGGCGCCATCGGCCGGGGCGATCGTGTGGCGAAGAATGCCGCCGGCGTGGTGGTTCTCCGCGAGCGGGTAGAATGCCAACTTTCCGTCCTCGCCGCGCGCGGCGAGGATCGAGACCTCGCGCTCGAAGGGGACCAGCTCCTCGACGATCACGGGGGCGCCGTGGAGCGCCTCCCACACGCGCGCGGCGTGGCGCTCGTCGCGCAGGGTCGCCTGCCCCTTGCCGTCGTATCCTTGGCTTCGCGATTTCACCACCACCGGGTGGCCGATCCGCGCGACGGCCGCGTCGAACTCCTCGCGCGTCGAGGCCGGCGCGTGGCGCGCCGTGGGGATTCCAACTTTCCGAAGAAGCGCTTCTCGTGGAGGCGGTCCTGCTTCGCGGCGAGCGCCGCCGGCGCGGGGCGACCCGCACGCGCTTCGCGAGCGCCTCCGCCGATGCCAACGAAACGTTCTCGAACTCCCACGTCACCACGTCGCTCCCGTTCGCCAGCTCCTCGAGGGCGCGCGGGTCGTCGTAGGGAGCGGTGATCCCGCGCGCGACGGCTCCCATCGGCGGGTCGGGGGCGGGGTCGAGGAAGGTGAACTCGAATCCGAGCGGATAGCCCGCCAGCGCGAGCATCCGCCCGAGCTGCCACGCCCCCAGGACCCCGACTTTCATTGGGTTCTCGATTCGCCGGGCGGATTCTTGGGATCGGGGTGATCGAGGACTTTGTTGGTCTGCGCGGCGCGGAACTCGGCCACGGCCGCGGCGACCTTCGGGTCGGAGATCCCAAGGATGCAGCAAGCAAACAATGCGGCGTTGGCCGCCCCCGACGCGCCGATCGCAAAAGTGGCAACCGGAACGCCGGCCGGCATCTGGACGATCGAAAGCAAACTATCGAGGCCCGAGAGCGCCTTCGACTGGACCGGCACGCCGAGGACCGGAAGCGCGGTCTTGGAGGCGGCCATCCCGGGAGGTGCGCGGCGCCGCCGGCCCCCGCGATCAGGACCTCGATCCCGCGCCCGCGGCCCTGCGGCGTACTCGAAGAGGAGGTCGGGGGTGCGGTGGGCCGAGACGACGCGCGTCTCGTGCGCGACGCCGAGGCGATCGAGGAGCTCGGCCGCGTGGCGCATCGTTTCCCAGTCGGAGTGCGACCCCATGATGATGCCGATGCGGGGCCGGGGCGGCTTGGGCTTGGAGGTGGCCATCCGTAGATTCGCGGGGGCGGAGTCTACGGTCTGGCAGCCGATTGGCGGATGGCCCGCTCCCCTACTTCTTCGGCTTCTTCACCGTGCCGAACGCGTTCGCGTAGCGGTAGTAGACCTCGAAAGTGAGGGTGTTGATCGCGGTGGCGTAGACGCGGCCGCCGCCGTCGATCACCCCAACGATCGTCGCCGTCCCATGAGCCGTCGGAGCAGAGGCGCGGATCGTTGGCTTGGTTCTCGAGGAGCGCCTTGCGGAGCGCCCCTCCCAATCCTTCCAATATTGGCCTTTGCCCGGGCGGGGGCTCTCGGGGCCGTCGTATTGGTTCAAAGCCAACGATCCGTAATACCAATAATAGAAGTCGTTCGACTTCTTCTGCTTGTTCCAGACCGGGAGATCGCGCGCGAGGAGCTTGGCGCCGGCCTCGAGCATCGGATCGTTGACATCGTGCTTCACGAACGAGCGGACGCACATCCCGACGGCCGCCATCGCGGGGTGGCCGAGGAAGTCGGCATTTTTGTTGGATTTCACGGGGCGCCCCGCGTCCTCGCGGGTCAGGTAGCCCGCGTGGCCGGTCGTGCGGTCGGTCACCTCCGCGCAATAGTTGTATGCGCCCTGGAGCGAGTCCTGGGCGATCGTGAGGCCCGCGAGCTCGGCCGACTTCAGCGCCATCACCGCCCAGCCGGTGACCGAGAGATCGTTGTCGCCGCAGCGCGGCGTGTAGCGCCAACCCCACAATCCCGTGCCGCCGGGGCGGGGTTCTGGCCGGCGATGAGGCAATCGACCGCGCGCTGCGCCGGCTGGCGGAGCTGGAGCGCGCGCGAGAGGCCGTACGCCTCGCAGAGGGCGAGGGTCCCGATCGCGTGGTTGTAACCCCACTTATATCGGCTCGGCTCGCCGATCGAGCCCGACTCGTCCTGCTGGTCCTTGAGCCACAGGAGCCCGCGGAGGATCACGCTGCCGACGCGAATCGTTTGTGTGGGAATATGGATCGCTCGATCATTCGTTGAGATTGGTGATCGTGCCCCGCGCCGAGGAATGCCAACAATGCGAGGCCGGTCGCGCCGGTGCGGTAGAGGCTAGTCGCCGAAATCCTTGCCGTGCGCGCAGACCGTGCCCCCTGGCACTTCGCGGTGAAGCCGTCGGGCGACCAGGAGCCGTCGGCGCTTTGGTGGCGCGCGAGCCAGCGGAGCCCCGCCTCGACGGCGGCCTCGGTGCGCGAATCCTTGCGCAGCGTGAAGCGCCGAGTCTTGATGAAGAGATTCTGGGAGCCGCCGCGTGCCGTTGCCCCATCCGGAGCGATCGCCGCGCACCGATCCCCCGCCGACCCCAATCGTCGCTGAAGTTGCCGAATCCCGTGCGAGCCAATCAGCGGGCTGTTCATGTCGGAGCCGCTCACCGTCGTGGAACTCCATGAATCATCGTTGGTCTCGAAGCGATCGCTGGGCTTTGAAGCGCTTGATCGACCGGCGTCAGCTCGGGGGCGTCGGTGGGAATCTCGATCTCCGAGGAGTCGACCGTCTCATCCTTGGCATCGAAGATGTCGATTTGCTTGGTCTCTGGATTTTTGTTGGGCTCTTCGGCCGACGACGCGAGGCTCACGCGATAGATGTCGGGGAGGCGTCTTTCTTGGCTTCGTTCAGCTTCCAAACCGTGGCGATCGCGATGAGCGTCAGGTTCACCGCCACGGCGATCATGAAATAGGGGAATGGCGGAAGAGGGCGCGGACCCGATCGGCGAGAGTCGACGTCTCGAAGACGCTCGAGCGGTACTCGAAATGTGGGTTCCCCTTTCGTTGGGATTGCGGTTGCGAAGTCATGGCGACGGCTCCGTTGGATGGCGCTTGGCCCGCGCCACCCGGATAGCGGCGCTCGCCCGCGCGATAACGGCCCGACCGACGCGGCCGCGGGGCGCGCGTTCGGGGAAAATCGTGGGCGGGCCGGCGGCGCCCCGCCGCGCCGATCACTTCGGCTCGAACCGCACCACGTCTTTCTCGCGCTCGGGGGCGTCACGCGGAGCGATCGCAACGATCCGCCCTCGAAGAATCCCTCGACGATCGTGTTCTTCGGCGCGTGGAGCTTGAAGCTCACATCCCACTTTTTCGGCCAGGCGGGGAGGAGGAGAATCCGGTCGCCGTCCCACTGAAGCAACATTTTCTGGAGGGCGATCATGGCGACGGCGCCGTGGTCCTGGTCGGGAACCCAATCATAGTTGGGACCGAAGAAAGCTGGGAATCGGCTGCCGGGGTGATGGCTCGCGAAGTTGCTCGCGACCATCTCGGCGGCCTCCTCCGCGCGCCCAAGGCAGGCCGCTTGGATCGCGTTCTGGAACCAGCCGCCGGTCCCCTTGTGCTTGCGTCGGTCATAGGTGGCTAGTGCCACGTCGAGGTCGGGCTTGCCGACGCCGTAGAGCGAATAGGGCCACACCGCGTAGAGCTCCGGATTCTCGATGTTGCGCTCGCGCGAGTAGGTCTCGGCCGGCAGCAGCCAACGTTGGCCGTTCTCGGTTTTCGTGGGAATCTCGGGGAGCTCGCCGAGCATCCGCGACCAGCGGTTTCGTTGGGTTTCGGTCGTGGCGCCCGCGGGGAGGGCGCGCAGGCGCGGCAGGATGGAGCGAAGACCCGCGATCTCGGGGAGCGGGTTCACCGCCTCGTGCCACGTCTCGAGCGAGGCCGCAGGCGCAAAGCGGATCTTTTGTTGGCGTCGCGCGGATAGTGGAGGTCGTAGAAGGTCGTGATCGCGTCGGAGAATGGGACGAGCGTGCCGGCAAGAAACTCCGCATCGGGCGAGAAATCGTACCGCTCGAGCATCATCGTGATCAGCTCCAGCGCTCCCGACCAATAATAACGAATGTAGCTGCTGTCGGCGAGGCCGACTGGCTTTCCCTTCCGATCCCAACCATAGATTTCGTTTTGGTAGGTTCCCCAGAAGAAGATCGTCTCCGGGAAGAACGCCCCCTCGTGGTTGTAATAGATCTTCGTCCGCTCGAGCGCGAGCGGCAGCGCCTTCATGTACATCCGGAAGAGCGCGTCCATCTGATCGAAATCCCCCGCGGCGAGCATCGACCAATAGGGGAGCCGCGTGTTCTGGAACCAATAGCAACCTCCCCAGCGCCGATAGTCGGGATCGAAGGCCTCGCCCGCCTCGCGCGCGTCAACGGTGAAGAGCGAGCCGTTGAATTTGATTGGGAACTCGCCGCGCCCGGCGCAGGCGTTGAGGTAGCGCTGGAGCGCGTATCCTTGGGATACGGAGCAGGAGCGCTCGCGCAGCGTCCACCCTCGCAGGCCTCCATTTGCGTAGAGCGCCTGGACGCCCTCGGAGGCATCGAACTTCGATGCGATGCGAACCCAACGATTCAGCCTCGAGCTTCGCGTCGTGGACGAGCGTCCCAGCCGCGACGATCGAGCGAATCGAGCCTCCCGGATAGGTATCCAACAAATACCCCGCGTCGGTTCCCGCGATCGTCTTGTCGAGGATTCGGACGCCCGCCGGAGGGAGCGACTCCGGATTCACCTCGGCGTAGATCGTGAATGACTGGAGATCGAGTTCGGGCGCCGGCGCAATCTCCAAGTATCCATCGCCCGACAACTGTGCGTAGCTCCCCTTGTCGTCGGAAGCGAATGCCAATTTTCCGACGACTCTCGCGCGGAATCGGTCGAGGCTGCCGCTCGGACTGCCGTTGGGAATCTCTCCGTTCTCGTTCGGACGCATTTGCCAAGATCCGATGAGACCCCTGGTCGGGAAAGCGCCCAAGCTCGAGCCCCTGACCTCGTCACGTGGCAATGCACGATTCCAGAGCGAAATGCGTCGAATCTTCCCAACAAAACGGTGTTCGCCATTACTATCGGCGCCAATTCGAAGCGGGCGATTGGTGGGCTTCACCCCAGTCGGCTCCGCGCCCGGACCGGACACATGGATCCAACTCCGATCCCACAAATGACGCCATCCAAGCATCGTTTGGTTGTAGGGGTTCTCGAAGACGTGCTTCTCCAAAGCATCTTTGGATTCGGGCGGGGCGTCGGAATCCGATGAGGCCGCTTTCGCAACTTTCATCGCAGAATCCACCCACTCGTCGATCGAACTCTGTGGAGGCGGGAACACGGCGTCGATCGCCCAAGTTTCGTGGGGCTCCTTGGAGACGAGAGTCATGCGATCTTTCGCAACGAGCCCCGCCCCCGACACGCACCCTCCGAAGGTTCTCCCGGCGAGAGGATCGGGATACTTAGGAATCAGCGATTCGAGCCCCTGCAGCTCCATCGTGAGCGGATAGGTGCTTTTCGTATTGTGGTGAACCCACAACAGGCGGTTCTCGCGCGGGGAGAGGACCGCATCGGCCTCTTCGAGGATCTTGTGCGGGCCATCCTGCATACCCATGGCGCTGAAAGCTTCCCGGCCTTGGATCTCCGCTCTCGCGAACGCCACACATCAGAGAGACCTCGATCTCCGTGGGTTTGCTCGCGAATACGACAACGTGGAGCGCGGGATTCTTGGCTTCCACGGAGATCGTTGCCTCCGCGATCTTGAACTCCTCGGAGCTCGCGACGAGCCGGATGACACCATTGTACAAATCGAGAGATTGGCCCGCGACGCTGCGAAGATCGAGCGATTCGCCGACGTGTCGGTGACTTTGGAATGGGCTCGGCTTCATCCGAATCGTCAGCCCCCAACTTTCAGAAGCCGACCGTTCCCACTCCAGGCATCCGTCCTCGCGAACAGGAGGTGGATATCACCGGCCTCATCGACCCACACGTTGGCCCCAACTCACCGTTTCCGAGCGGCATTGACCCGGAAGAATCCTCGCTCGGCAGGACCCAGTTCACGTTGTAGCGTTTGAGCCGCTGCTGATCCTCCTGGGGAACAAAGTTGGCAATGAGCGCCGCGAGAAGTGCCGGAAGGACTGCGATCATGGTTGGCGTTCGTTTACTTGGGAATCCGGCAGTAGCCACGGACGGCGCGGGGCCTCACGAGAGCGGCCGGCTCGGCCGACGCGAGCCGCCACGCCTCCTCCAATGACAACAATCCCCGCCGCGCGAGCGCGCGGACGCTCGCCGAGAGCGGGAGGCACGAGCCGGCGATCGTGCCGCCGCGCGCGTACGCGATCCCATCTTTCACGGCGAGCCGCGCCCCGCCCGCCTCGAAGGACTTGGCCCGCGTGCCGGCGGCGGCGAGGCCGTCGGACACGAGGCGGATCCCATCGAGGCCGCGCGCCCGAAACAACAGATCGACGGCCGCGGCGCCGACGTGCGTCAGGTCGGGGATGAGCTCGGTTGGGAAGCCGTCCTCCACGAGCGCAAAGTTGGCGATCGTGAAGTCGCGATGGTGGAGCCCCGCCATGGCGTTGAACAGGTGGGTGATCGAGCCAGCCCCCCGCCGCGCACGCTTTCTTGGCATCGTCGAGCGTGGCCATCGTGTGCCCCATCGAAGCGACGGCGCCGGCGCGCGCGCACGCCTTCACCAACGAAAGCGCGCCGCGCAGCTCGGGGGCGAGGGTCACCAACGAAACGGCCCCCGTCTCGAGGAAGCGCTCCAGAATGTTGGGATCGGGGAGGATCCGGCGCCGGTCGAGGCCCCCGGACGCGCCGGACTCACGAAGGGCCCCTCCACGTGCGCGCCGACGACCACCGCCTCGTCGTTTCGTTGGTGATCGCGGACGCGCGCGATCGCGCGCAGGCAATCCAGCGTGCGGCGCGGCTCCATCGGATAGAGGGTCGGGCAGAAGGCGCCGACCCCGGCCGCCAGCAGCGCCCGCGCCATTCCGCGCAGCTCCTCCTCGCCATTGTTGGGATCGCCACTGCTAGAGGCGCCACAGCGGCTCGCGTCGAAGCCCCCGAAGCCGTGGACGTGGGTGTCGACGAGCGGCGGCCCGACCGCGTCGTCTCCCGCGTCGATGCGGCGCGCCGCGCGCGGCGGGGCACCGTCTCCCGCGCGCGCGATGGCTCCGTCTCGCAATGCCAACCATCCGCGGCGCAGGCGGCCGGCGCGGAGCACGCGCGAGCCCGTCACCAACAAATCGTATTCTTGGGATCGTGTCATTCGCGGCAACGGATCATTCTTGGGATTCGGTCATTCTTGGGGTCTTCGAAAGATGGCGATCGTGTTGCGGCCGTAGCGGCGCGGCGCGCCGTCGAGGCCGGCGGGCAGCTCGTTCTCGCCGACGGAGCCGGTCGGGAAGTGAAACACCAACGATCCCCCGGCGCCAGGACGCGCCCGACGAGGTCGCCGGCGATCCCAAGAATCGCGCGGCGGCGCGCGCGATCCTCCACGTCGCGATAGGGGATCGAGGAAGGCGAGGGCGAAGCCGCCGGCCTCGGCCCGCGCCACGGCTTCCTCGACCGGGATCGCCTCGACTTCGCACCGATCGCCCGCGCCGAACGCCGCGATGTTCTCGCGCAGGCAGCGGAGCGCCACGCGGTCGCGCTCGACGAACCGCGCCCAGGCGGCGCCGCGCGAGAGCGCCTCGAGGCCGAGCGCCCCCGTGCCGGAGTAGAGGTCGAGGACCCGCGCGCCGGCGACCGCGCCCCCAGAATGTTGAACACGGCGCCGCGGGTCTTCTCGAGCATCGGGCGGGTCCGCTCGTCGAATGGCACCTCGAGCCGCCGGCCACCGAACGCGCCACCCACGATTCGCATTCCTCCAACTTATCGGCCCATCCTTGGAAGCGGTTTCACAAGTCTTCGGGCTGCGGCGCGGGCCTCGTCGGCCATCGCGTCGTTGCCGCGTCCTCGGCGACCCACTGGGTCGCCTGCGGCGCGTCGCCTCTCGCTGACCGACGATTCCTCGCGCTCGCCTATCGAGATACTTATGAACCCGCTTCTAGAATCCACGGTTTCAACCCGAGATGCCGAGACTGCACGTCAACATTGACCACGTCGCCACGGTGCGACAGGCGCGTCGCGCTGCGGAGCCCGATCCTGTCGCGGCCGCCGCGGCGTGCGAGCTCGCCGGCGCCGAGGGGATCACGGTTCATCTCCGCGAGGATCGCCGCCACATCCAGGAGCGCGACGTCCGCGTCCTGCGCGCGACAGTGAAGACGCTCTTGAATCTCGAGTGCTCGCTCGCCGAGGAGCAGATCGCGTTCGCATGCGAGATCCACCCCGACGAGGTCTGCCTCGTCCCGGAGAACCGTCAGGAGATCACGACCGAGGGTGGGCTCGACGCGCGCGCCGAGCGCACCCGCCTCGCGCCGGCCGTGAAGCGCCTGCGCGCCGCCGGAATCTTGGTATCGGCCTTCGTCGATCCCGACGAAGACCAACTATCGGCGTCGCGCGACGCGGGGCCCATTTCGTGGAGCTCCACACGGGCGCCTACGCGAACGCCTGCCTGCGCGGCGCGGGCACGGGCGACGCCGCGGCCGAGCTGGCGCGCCTCGAGCGCGGCGCCGCGGCCGCGAAAGCGCTCGGCCTCCGGGTGAACGCCGGGCACGGCCTCGACTACCGCAACGTCGCGCGCGTGGCGCGAATCCCAATGATCGAAGAGCTCAACATCGGCTTCGCCATCGTCGCGAGGTCCCTATTCGTGGGGATCGAGCGCGCGGTCCGCGAGATGCGCGCGGCGATGGCCGGAGAATGAAACCCAAGTATCCAGAATGAAGCACACCACATCCATTCAGGGCGGCTGCTACACGGCGATCGCCACTCCGTTTCGCAACGACGAGATCGACTTCGAGTCGCTCGGGCGCCTCGTGACGCACCAGATCGACGGCGGCGTCGCCGGGCTCGTCCCCTGCGGCACCACGGGCGAATCGCCCACCCTCACCGACGCCGAGCACGAGGAGGTGGTCCGCTTCGTCCTGAAGGAGACCAAGAATCGCTGCTCCGTTTGGGTGGGAACTGGATCCAACAATACGGCGAAGGTCGTCTACCTCACCAAGAAAGCGCGCGAGATGGGCGCCACGGGCGCATTGGTGGTGACCCCCTATTACAACAAACCGACGCAGGAAGGGCTCTTCCGCCACTACGAGGCGATCGCGAAGGCGGTCCCCGGATTCCCAATCATGCTCTACGAGATCCCGGGGCGGACCTGCGTCTCCCTCGACGTGGAGACCTGCGCGCGGATCGCGGAGAAGTGCTCGAACGTGGTCGCGATCAAGGAGGCCTCGGGAAGCCCGAGCGCACGACGAAGATTCGCCAACTATCGAGCCTCGCGGTCCTTCTCGGGCGACGACGCCCTCACGCTCCCGATCCTCTCGCTCGGCGGGATCGGCGTCGTATCGGTGGTGTCGAACGTGGTCCCCGCGGAGATCGCGGCGATCGTGGCGGCGGCGGCGCGCGGCGATTTCGCGAAAGCCAACGAAATCAACGACCGCCTCGAGCCGATCATGCGCGCCCTCTTCCTCGAGACCAACCCGACGCCGGTGAAGTACGCGCTCGCGAAAGTTGGGATCATCTCCGGCCACGAGGTGCGCCTGCCGCTCGTGCCGCCGTCGGAGCGGACCCGCAAGGAGATCGACGCCGCGCTCGAGAAATGCGGCGACGTGGCGCGGGCCACGCGCGGCGCGTGAACCCCGAAGAATACGAGAAGATGTTCGCGGTCGAGGACCGCCATTGGTGGTTCGCGGGCAAGCGCAAGCTCGTCGGCGTCCTCCTCGACGGCGCCAGGCTCCCGCCGAATGCCAAGATTCTCGACGTGGGGTGCGGCACCGGCGGGATGCAATTACTGCTGCATCGCTATGGGCAGGTCACCGGCATCGACGCGAGCGAGATCGCCCTCTCCTTCGCGCGGCGCGCGCGGCCTCGCCGAGCTCCGGCGCGCGCAGCTTCCCAATCTTCCGTTCGCCGACGCGAGCTTCGACGTGGTCGGCGTCTTCGACGTCCTTTACCACAGAAACGTGGGCGACGACGCGATCGCCGCGCGCGAGTGCCTGCGGGTGCTGAAGCCCGGCGGCGCAATCGTGGTGACCGACTCGGCGCTCGGCATCCTCGCCGGCCCCCACGACGTGGCGATGCACGGCGCGCGGCGCTACTCGGCGCGCGGGATCCGCGAGCTCCTCGCGGGGGCGGGCTTCGCGGTCGAGCGCGCCGGCTATGGGAACTTCCTACTTTTCCCGGTGGCGGGGCCGTGGCGCGCTCCTCCAGCGATGGTTCGGCGGCGGCGCCACCTCGGGGCACTCGGATGTCTCCCCGCCCCGGCCTGGATCAATGGAATCTTGGGGTTCGTCTACGGCGCGGAGGCGTTTCTGTTACGATTCGCCGACCTGCCGATCGGCACCTCGATCATTGCCATCGCGCGAAAGCCCTGATGCGCGTCCCCAACCCCGCAAGCTTGCGCTTCGCGGTCCTGTTCTCGCTGGCGGCGTCGGCGATCCTCGCCGTTTTATGGCAATCTGCCGCGGCGCGCGAGGGCTCGCGCGGCCAGCCGCTCACCTGGGACAGCGCCGGCTTCTTCGCCGACGCGCTCGTGATCAAGCGATGCATCGAGGGGGACGGCCTGCGCGGCTTCTGGCACGCGTGGGTCCACGTCTCCCCGACCACACCTCGCTCGTGCCGGCGATCTCCGCATTCTTGATGTTCCCGCTCGGCGAGACGCGCTGCGCCGCAGAGTTGGTGTTGCCGATCGCGACGTTCGTCCTCGTCCTGTCGACGGTCCGCGCGGTGGCGCTCCTCTACCCCGAGTCGCGCTGGACCCCGTACGCCACGGCGGCGTTCCTGTGCGTCTTCCCAGCGGCCCTCAGCCAATCGCGCATCTATCTGTTCGAGTGGCCGTTCGCCGCGTCGGTCGCGGCGACCTGCTGGGCGATGCTCGCCACGGACCGGTTCACCAACTTTCCGCGATCGTTGGTGTTCGGAATCGCGGCCGGGATCACGGCGCTCGTGCGCGCCGGCGGCCCCGCGCTCCTCACGGGCCCCTGCCTCGTCTACGCGGCGGTCGCGCTGCGCGAGGCGCCGCGCGGCCGCAAGGCGCTGAATCTTGGGATCGCCGCGGCGGCCGGCGTCGCGGTCGCCGCGACCTGGTACCTCCCGAATCTCACCACCTTTCTCGAGTACATCCACCAGGTCACCTACGGCGACCAGGCCTCGCTCTTCGCCGGCGGAAGCTCCGCCTTTAGTTGGGATAACGCGCTCTACACCTTTCAGTGGTATTGGGTCGACGGCGCCGGGATCCCGGCGGCGGCGCTCATGCTCGCGGCCTACGCGACCGCCTGCGCGATGGAGCGGCGCTGGATCCTGTCGGCGCGGATGGGAGCCCTATTCGTGGCATTCGCGATCGTCTTCGTCGCCGTCATCGCCGTCGCGCAGAGGGCCGGCGGCGTTCTATTGTTGGCGATCATGGGGATCCAATCGCTCGCGGTCGTGCGCGCGGTGGCGATCGTGCCGCGCCCGGCCGCGCGCGGCGGCTTCGCGCTCGCGGCGGCGCTCCTCGCGATCCACCACCTCTACGCGATGACCTTCGGCTTCGCGGTCGGGCGCGACCGCTCCGAGGGGACGGGCCCATTCCCAACTTTCCCACTCTGGAACCACCGCAATCTCTACGTTGGTGTCGCGGGCCCCGCTCGCCAAGAAAAAGCGTTGGGGGAATGGATGTCACAGATCGTCGACCGGATCGAGGCGCTCCCCGTCGCCAAGGAAACGATCGACCGCCCCGTGCAGGTCTGCTTCAACGCGGACAATCCCATCTTTCAGCTCCACACGCTGCGGATCGAGGCGACGCTGCGACACCACAATTGGCACGGGATCCAACTCTTCTGGCTGCCGCTCGAGGCGGCGCGCAAACGCCAGGCTGAGCTCCAGGAGCGGGTGCTCCTGATGGACGTCCTCGTGAACCGCACCACCAAGCCGCCGAGCGAATACGACAAGGTCGTGGCGATCATCACAGGGCCGCTCGTCGAGGGAGCGTCTCGACGCTTCACCCAAGTCGGCGAGCCGGTACGCTTCCCGAACGGCGACGAGTACACGATCTACCAGCGGATCCCCGATTCGAGCTCGCCATCGAAGCCCCGCTGAGCCACCCCGAGAGCCCCGAAACCCCGAGAGCCCCGAAACGATGCCCCCGCAGATCCCCGCGACGTCGGCCGGTGCGACCCCGCCGCCGCCGAGTGTGAGCGTCGTCCTCCCGACGTACAACGAGGCGGGGAACATCCTCGATCTCATCGATGCGATCGAGCGAGCGCTCGCGACGAACCTGCTCGAGATCATCGTCGTCGATGACAACTCTCCGGACGGCACCTGGCGATTGGTCGGCGAGCGCGCCGCCAAGGACGCCAAAGTCCGGCTCCTCCACCGGACTTCCGAGCGCGGCCTCACGACCGCGATCCAGGCTGGGATTCGACAGGCTCGCGGAGATGTGGTGTGCTGGATGGACTGCGATTTCTCGCATCCTCCCGGGACCTTGCCCCGACTCGTCGCCAATCTCGACTCCGGATACGACCTCGTCGTGGGCTCGCGCTATGTCGCGGGGGCGCGACGCGCGGACCGATGCTCCCATGCGGGTTTGGACGAGCAAGGTGATCACGAAGGTGTCGAATCTCCTCCTCGTCCCGAACTTCCGTGACTACACGAGCGGCTTCGTCGCGGCGCGCCGCGGCGTCTTCGAGCGGATCGAGCTCCGCGGGAATTACGGCGAGTACTTCATCGACCTGATCTTCCGCGCCCATCGCCTCGGCTACCGGATCCTCGAGATCCCCTACGAGAACAGCGCCGCGGCGCGCCGGCGAGTCGAAGACCGAGTCTGGGTTCGTCTCGAAAGGCTTCCAGTATTTGTGGGTCGTGGCGCGGCTGCGCTTCGAGGCGCTCCGCTCCCCCAAACACCAACGATCGACCGACAGCGATCCGGCGAGCTCCGGCTAGGCGCGCCACCCCGGCGGCGAACCCCACACAAACACGAACATCGTTTCCAACATTTCACATCAAGGAAAGCCTCATGGGACTGCTCGATATCAAAGGAAAGTGTGTGATGGTCGCCGGCGGTGCCGGATTCGTGGGATCCGCGATCGTTCGCGAGCTCATCGAAGACGGCGCGAAGGTCGTCGTGTACGACAATTTCCTGCACGGCACGCTCGGGAACCTCGCGGAGGTGCGCGAGCAGATCAAGATCGTGTCGGGGGACATCCTCGACCCGTGGCGCGTCTCGCAGGCGATCAGTGACAACAAAGTGGAGTTCATCCTGAGCACGGTGGGCGACACGTACGTGCCGACCGCGTACGACGTGCCGGCGCGCTTCTTCCAGATCAACGTGCTCGGCTGCTTGAGCCTCCTCCAGGCACTGAAGCAGTTCCCGACGATCAAGCGCTATTTGTATGTTTCGTCGACGGAGGTCTACGGCGAGGCGCCGACGCAAAGGTCACCGAGAAGACGGAATTGTTGCCTTTGAACACCTACGCCGTCTCCAAGCTCGCGGCCGATCGCCTCTGCTTCACCTATCACAAGGAGCACAACGTGCCGGTGATCGTGGCACGCATCTTCAACTGCTACGGCCCGCGCGAGACCGAGCCCTACGTGATCCCGGAGATCGTCTCCCAGCTCAACAAGGGAAATGTGGTGAAGCTCGGGAACCTGAAGGCGGAGCGCGATTTCACCTATGTGTACGACACGGCACGCTGGCTCATCGACCTGATGCGCAGCGACGCGCCGTTCGGGATGCCGGTGCAGGTCGGATCGGATAATTGCTATTCGGTCGAGTGGCTTGCCAAGAAAATCGCCGAGATCATGGGAGTGAAGAATCTGAAGATCGAGGTCGATCCGCGCCGCCTGCGCCGCCTCGACATCGAGCGCTTCCAATGCGACAACACGCTCCTCAAGAAATACATCCAGGTGAAGCCGCGCTGCTCGATCGACGAAGGCCTCAAGTGGACCGTCGATTGGTTCAATAGCCACGGAAAGCGCTGGAGCTGGGAAGACTTCGTCGACGGCACCGCCATATTCAAATGAGCGCGGTCGTCCAGTGAGCGGCGCCGCGGCAAAACCAAGAATACCCGTCAGCCAGCCCCACCAGTGGGGCAACGAGATCCCGTATGTCACGAAGGCGCTTCGTGAGAACTGGATCTCGTCCGCGGGCGAGTTCCTGGAGCGCTTCGAGAAGGCGTTTGCCAACTATTGCGGCGTGAAGCACGGAATCGCGTGCGTGAACGGGACGGTGGCGTGCCACCTCGCGTTCGCGGCCGCAGGAATCGGCGCCGGCGACGAGGTGATCTGCCCCGACTTCACGATGATGGCGCCGGTCTTTTCGTTGGTGTACCTCGGCGCGACGCCGGTCTTCGTCGACGCGGACGAGCGCTCGTGGACGATCGACGTCTCGAAGATCGAGTCGGCGATCACCAAGAAAACGAAGGCGATCCTGGCCGTCCACATCTACGGCCATCCGTGCGACATGGACGCGATCCACCGAATCGCCAAGAAACATGGATTGTTGGTGTTGGAGGACGCGGCCGAGGCCCACGGCGCCGACGTGGAGGTCGGGGGCGCCCGGCGGCGGGTCGGGAGCCTGTCGCGCGCCGCGGCATTCAGCTTCTATGCCAACAAAAACATCACGACCGGCGAAGGGGAATGGTGGTGACCGACGACGGCGAGGTCGCCGCGCGGCTGCGCTCCCTCAAGAATCTTTGCCTTGGGAATACCCCCGAGACGCGCTTCATCCACGACGGCATCGGCTTCCAATACCGGATGACCAACCTCCAGGCTGCGATCGGCTGCGCGCAGATGGAGCATGCCGACGACGCGCGCGCCGCCAAGATCGCGATCGCCAAGAAATACAACGAATCGCTCGCGGGGATCCCGGGGCTCACCACGCCCCCGAGTCGCCGTGGGCCACGAACGTCTACTGGGTCTATGGCATCCTCGTGGAAGACGCCTTCGGAATCCCAAGAATCGAGCTCCAGCGGCGCCTCGAGGCCGAGGGGATCGAGACCCGCACCTTCTTCTACCCGAGCCATCGCCAGAAGATGTTTCCCCAACTATCGGAGGCGGACTCGCGCGCGCGCTTCGCCGTCTCGTGGCGTCTGTGGGAGAGGGGCCTCTACATTCCCAGCTATATCGGAATGGGCGACGGCGTGATCGCGCGCGTGGCGGATGCGATCCGCGGGATCCAACGCGCGCGATGACGCCCCGCCGCCGGCATCAGGGCTGGAGGAGCACCAGGGTGAGACCCTTCGACGAGATCAGCCGGAACGGCGACGGCCCGCACGACTTCCCCCGCCTCGACCCAGAAGGCCTGGGCGGTGTAGGAGTGCCCAACGATGAACGGATTGTTGGGAATGGGGAGCGCGGCTCGCCCCTCGCCGCTCCCGTCGCTCAGGAAATCGGCCGAGTAGAGCTCGGTCGAGTTGAACACGTCGATGTGGAATTTCACGCCGAGACCGAGCGGATCGCTCCCGAGGGGATCCCCAACATTGGCGATCAGACCTAGGCCGAGCGTATTCGCCGGCGCGTTCGAGCAGAGGAGTTCGAAGCCCGCCTCGCCAATCTTGGGATCGAGCGGCGCGTTCAGCGCGAGCGTGCCGGAGCAGCCGGGGGTGCCCGTGCCGAGCGGCGTCGCCGAGCCGGGCGCCGCGCCGGCGAGGCCATTCAGGAATCCGGACACGTTCCCGAGCCCTGGTTCGCCACGATCACGTCGGGGCGACCGTCTTGATTGGTATCGCCGATCGCGAGACCGAACGGCTGCGCCCCCGCCGGGAACTTCTGCGGCGCGCACTCCGGCCCCGCGACCCCGCCGCAAAGTAACAATAAGTTTCCGGCGCCCGACCCCGGATCGCCCGCTTCGGTCCCGAGGAGGTCCTCGGCGCCGTCGCCGCCCGTATCGCCGAATACCAAGAATTGCGGCTGATGGAGCCCGAGCGCGATCGTCTTCGACATTGCCAAGTTTCCGAGCCCGTCGCCGGTTAGGAGCGAGATCGTGCCGGCCGACGGGCTCGCCATCGCCACATCCATGTGCCCGTCGTGATCGAAATCGCCGATCGCGAGCTCGCCCGGCGGATCGGCCGTCGGGAACGACGCGGGGATCCCAACAATCCGCCCGGCGCGCCGCCGAGCATCACTTGAATCGTCCCGCCCCCGACGCCGGGGACGCGGACGCGACGACCACGTCGGGATGGCCGTCGCCGTTCAGGTCGCGGACGTCGAGCCCCGACGGAGCGGTGGCGCCCGTGTAGAAGACCGGCGCCGAGGAATTTCCCGACGGCATTCCCAACCATAGGGTGACGGAGTTGACTGCAGCGGAGTTCGTTCCGACGAGATCCAACATCCCATCTTGATTGATGTCGGCCGCGACGAGATGGCTCGGGTGGAACCCGGCGGGCGCGGAGCCCGCGGGGGCGAAGCCCCCGCGCCATTTCCCAACAATATCCCGATCGTGTCGCCGAGGCCGTTCGCGACCACGACGTCGAGCTTCGAGTCGTGGTTCCAGTCGCCGATCGCGATCGCCGACGGGCTCCCCAACACTGGGATTGCGGCCGGCGCGCCCCAGCCGCCGGATCCGTCGCCGAAGCACACGACGATGATCGAGCCCGTGGTGCCGTTGCCGAGGAAATCCAACTTTCCGTCGCCGTTCACATCCGCGAGTGCGAGCCCCTTCGGCGGCACCGGGAGCAGGCCCCGGCGGGAATATCGGCTGCGGCGCCCATTGTTTGGTATCGAGGACCGGCCCCGGAGACTTGAACTTCTTCGCCAAGGCGGCGTTGTACAGCGAAACATAGTGGGGAGTGCCGTTGCTGAGGTCGCCGTCGTCGTCGTCGAGGAGGAACACCTGATCCACGGCGTCTAGGATTCCCGTATTGTTGGCAGGGAGGGTGTTCAGGAAGTCGTACTCAGCGATCGCCGTGCCCGCGCCCGTGCCGTAGGTGCTGATCAGGTTCTGCCGCGCGAGCCACGCGAATCCCATGAATGTCTCCCCATGCAGTGCGACTCGCCGCCGCAGCCCAAGGCCGGCCAAGTCACGCCGTTCACGCCGTTTCGCACCTGGGTCCCGGGGCCGAAGAAATCCTGCCCCAAGACCGGCTGCCCCGTCTTGTACATCGCAAAGATGTCGCCGAGCGCTTCGGAGAGCGCGCCATCGAGCATCCCGCCGTAGGTGTCGTCCACGGCGTGGCCGTATTCGTGGTATACGACCGTGGAATAGGTGGTATCCGTGCAGCCGCCGATCTTGAGGGTGAAGCTGAGCTGCGACTTTCCCCGTAGGCATTGCACCCGAAGATATAGTTGACACCAAGTATGATCCCCGAGACTCCGCCGAAGCCGCCGATCCTCGCCTCCGCGTAATCTTGGATTTGCTCGAAGAGATAGGCGACTGTGAATTGATCGGTGTCGAGATCGCCGAAGTTCGGAGTCAGGCTCACGTTGCCGAACTGCCCGCTGAAGTTCTGGGTCTTGGAGTAGGGAATCCCGAGGACCGGCTTCACCTGGTAGACCGGGCCCACGAGATCCACGGTGGCGTTCCAGTTGTTGTTCGGGATGAGCGTGGCGGAATAGTTGCCATTCACGTCCGTGAACGTCTGAACCGTCTGGAACGGGAAACTTTGGTTTTGGATCGTGACGCGCGCCCCCGAGCGGGACGGTGGCGGTGCTCACGGGGTCGAGCGCGTTCTTGGCCGGCGCGGTGACGTTCCCCTGGACCTGCTGCGGCGCGAAGTCGAGCTGCGTCGGCTCCACCAACAATATTCGCCCATCGTTGGCATCGACGAAGACCCGCTCGTGGACCTGGCGCGAGGGCTGCTCCACCGAAACTTGCCATGCGAGGCGCGGCACGCAGATCCCACCTTTCGCGTCGACGAAGACGAGGAGGTCGCTCGTGAGAACCGAATCGGAGGCCAGGAGCTCCTTCCCGAGCGCGACGATCGCCCGGGCTCCCTCGGCCGTAATCTTGGCGTCGCGCGAGAAGCCTCTCGGAATCGGCGTGGTCGTGGCCGAGATCGACGCCACGCGCCCCGCCTCGTGCACCTGGATCCGGACGCGCGCGCGGCGCACCTCCAGGCCGTCGAACTCCTGCTGCCACGTGAAGACGAAGAGGCGCCCAGCCTGCGTTTCGTTGGCGAGCCTCAGCTGTGACACGGGCACTCGCCACAATTCCGGATACTGGGCGAGGACCGCCTCGGCGACCGAACGCGCTTGCGCGGTCGTCGCGATGGGCCCGGTCGTCGTGGGGATCCCTTTCCCAACGATCGAGATGGGCCGACCCCAGTCTTCGTCGTAGAGGGGGCGCCAGGGGCCGGGGGTCTTGGCGAGGAAGGATTGGTATCCGGCGTCGGCCCACGCGAGCGCGCTTTGTGTGGCATCGTGCGCCACCAACTCCGCGGGGCGCGGCCCGACGGTTTGTTGCGCAGAGGCGTCGAGCGCGAGTGCCGCGATCGCGAGGATCGGCGCCAGGATGAGCGGACGAGCCCGATGGATCGGGAATCTTGCTTCGTTGGTGTTCGCGTGGAGCATGGCGGGACCTTGGGGAGGCGTCGGTGACGTTCGAATGGAGTCTTCGAATCCCAGAGGGAGCCCTCGCGAAAACCGGAAACGATTTTGGCGGCGTGGCGCTGCGCACGGCCCGGAGGCGCACCGCGGCGCCGGTTACGTGCTCGTCTCGCGGAGTCGCAGCGACGCGTCGAGCGACTCCCCAAGGCCGACCGGAAGCTCGCGCCCGCCGTCCATCGTGAGGCACGAGCCGTTCACGTAGGCAGCCCAGGGGATGCCAAGTATGCGACCGCCTGCGCCACCTCGAACGCGGTCGCGAAGCGCCCGGCCGGGATCCCCCGCCGGACCGATTCTTGGGCTTCCGCCGAAGGCCACAGATTCTTCTGCGCGCCGAGCGACTCGAAGGCGCCGGGGGCGATCGCCACGACCCGCACGCCGCGCGATCCCCATTCGGCGGCGAGCGTCCGCGTGACCGCCCACAGACCCGCTTTCGCCGCGGCCGAGTGCACGACCCCGGGCATCCCCGTCCACGCATAGGTGGCAAGTACGTTCACGATCGCCCCCTCGCCGCGCTTCAGCATGTGGCGCCCGGCCGCTTGCGCACAATAAAAGGCCCCCGTGAGCGCGATGTCGACGACGGCGCGCCAACCCTTCGGACGCAACTTTTCCGCGGGGCAGACGAAATTGCCCGCCGCATTGTTGATGAGGATGTCAACTTTCCCATGCTCGCGCGCGACCGCGAGGAACGCCTCCGCCACACGATCGGGCTCGCGCACGTCGAGCGCCGCCGAGCGCACCGCGAATCCCTCGCGCTTCCCGTCCTCCAGAATCGTGGCATGGTGCGCGGGGTCGCGGCTCAGCACGACGATCGTCGCGCCGAGGCGCCCGAGCGCGCGCGAGACTTCGAGCCCGAGCCCGGTCCCACCTCCGGTCACGACGGCGACTTTTCCTTGGAACGATTGGGCCTGAAGGAGCGGGGTCGTCGGGGCGCGTGGAGCATGTCCCCTTTTTCCCAGGCGCGGCGTAGGCTCTCAATCCCAACTTCGCCAAGAATCCGCCCCCTGGCCGCGACCGCTATGCGAATCCAACAACTGACGCTCGGGCTCCCCTGTTCGCCGTCGCCTCCATCGCCCCTGCCGTGGGCGCCCAAACGCTCGACCTCGACGTCTCCGGGGGACTTGCCAACGAAAACTGGAACTTCACGGTCACGGGGGCAACCCGGGGATTTCTGGGTCGTGGCGCTCTCCGACACGACGGGCCCGCTCCCGATCTCGATCGTCGACCCGCTCGACCCGCGCTCTTGGAGCCTCGACATCTCGATGTTCTCGTACCCGGGGGCCTTTGGAGTGCTCCCCGCCGCGAACCCCACCTTTCAGCTCCCCAATGCCTACTATCCGGCGTTCTACGGATACCACCTATACGCCCAGGCCTTCACGCTCCCCGGGAACCCAACTTTGGTGGACCTCCTCTCCAACAATGTGGCGATCGTCGTGGCGCCGGGGCACGGCGCCTCGGTCGACACCATCGGAACGCCCAGCCGATCGCGCGCGTTCATGCCCGGCGCCAAGCTCCCCAATGGCGACCACATCATTTTTGGTGGGAACGACGGCGCGCTCAGGGGGCGTCTACCTGAGCTCCGTCGATCGCTTCAATCGCAAGATGTTGGATGTGTCGACGGCTCCCGACGTGCCGAGCCTCTCGATCTCCCGCTCGTTCCACGCGGGGATCACTCTCGACGACGGGCGCTTCCTCATCTGCGGCGGCAACGACGACTTCAACAATGTCCTCGCGAGCGCCGAGATCTACGACCCGGCCACGAACGCGATCACGCCGACCGGCTCGATGGCGCAGGCGCGCTACTTCCATTCGTTGGTGAAGCTCGGCGACGGCCGCGTGATGGCGATGGGGGCTCGACCGCCGTGAACGCGAGCGGCACCGCGTTCGACGCGGCGCTCGCGATCGTGGGCAGCGCCACCGACGCGGCCGAGATCTACAACCCGGCCACCGGCCTCTGGACGACCGTCACGAAGATGCCTTGGAAGCGCACCGGAGTCGCCGCGTCGGCGCTCGCCAACGGCAAGGTCCTCGCGGCCACGGGGCCGGCCCCGGGATCCTTGGGATTCCCTCCTTCTTCCGCGACGCCGCGCTCTACACGCCCGGCACGAATAGTTGGCAATCGATCGGGCAGGCTCCGGGAACACGCGCGCCCTCCCGACGGTTTCCACCCTCTCCGACGGCCGCGTCATGCTCTCGGGGGATGCCAAGGAAACATCGCGACCCTCACGCTGAACTCGCTGACCGACGTCTCGATCTACAACCCGACCGCGAATAGTTGGCAAACGGGCCCCGCGCTCCTGGTGGCGCGAACGGGGCACTCGTCCACGATCGTCCCCGGCGGAAATGTGGTGATCTGCGGCGGCGCCTCGGGGAACGTCCTCGCGCCGAGCGTGACGACCCAGGTGGATCGATTCGACGGCGCGTCGTGGACGTCGATCGGCAACATGAATCACGAGCGAGCCTTCCACTACGCGGGGCTGAGTCAGGATTCCCAACGCATCTATCTGTATGGGGGCATCGAGTCGGGCGGGACGACTTCGGTGTTTCCGACCTGTGAGCTCTTCGCACCGTAGGCGAGCGACGGGGGTGGGTGGGTCGGCGCCGGGGGTGGGTGGGTTGGCGCTCTGCTGCGCATAGCGAAGGCGCCGATTGTTACCATCCCGCCCTGCGCAGAAGCCGCGCCGACCCACCCACCCCGGCGCTCGCGCACGCATGACTAGATCCCAACGATCCGTGCCACGCTGGCGGGAGCCGTTCCATCGGTTCCTTGGGGTTTCATCGGCGCACACTTCTGGTGTCCCGGAACGATCCAGCCAACGCGACTGCGCCCTATTGCGCCAAATGGGCAGGTCGGTACATGGTCCGAGAGGTGCTCCGTAGGGAAAACGGGCGGCATTCGGCTTGCCTGAGCTCGGCGAAACTTCCCGAAAAGGTGCCAACAATGCAGTTCGATAAGTTGACGACGCGAGCCCAGGAGAGTCTCCAGTCCGCGCAGCGAATCGCCACGGAACACAATCATCAGGCGCTCGAGAACGAGCATTTGCTCGTGGCGTTGCTGGACCAGGACGACGGCTTCGTTCCCTCCGTTTTGCGTAGCCTCGGGAGCGATCCCAAGAAAATCCGCGACGACGCGAGCGCACTCGTCGATTCATTGCCGGCGGTTAGCGGCTCCGGAAGCCAAATCTATTTGTCGAGCGAGACGAAGGAGACCATCGACGCGGCGTTCGATTTGGCGCGTGAGTTCCACGACGAATATATCTCCGTCGAGCATCTATTCTTGGCGATGGTGGAGCGGAAGAAGGGACACGTCGCCGAGCTCCTCAAGAGGGCCGGCATCACGAAGGCGGCGGCGCGCCGCCAGATCGAGTCGCTCCGCGGCCCGCATCGCGTGACCGACCAGGATCCCGAAACCAAGTATCAGTCGCTTGCCAAGTATGCGAAGGATCTGACCGAGCTCGCCCGGAAGGAAAGCTCGATCCCGTGATCGGCCGCGACGAGGAGATCCGCCGCGTCATTCAGGTGCTGTCGCGGCGCACGAAGAACAACCCGGTTTTGATTGGTGAGCCGGGCGTCGGCAAGACCGCGATCGTGGAAGGGCTCGCGCGCCGCATCGTCGAGGAGACGTGCCCGAGGGGCTGAAGGGAAAGCGGGTGATGGCGCTCGACCTCGGCTCGCTCCTCGCGGGAGCCAAGTTTCGCGGCGAGTTCGAGGACCGAATCAAGGCCGTCCTCAAGGAAGTCACGACCGCCGCGGGCGAGATCATTCTTTTCATCGACGAGATGCACACGCTCGTCGGCGCCGGCGCGGCCGAGGGAGCCGTCGATGCCGCCAATCTATTGAAGCCCGCGCTCGCGCGCGGCGAACTTCGCTGCGTGGGCGCCACGACCCTCAACGAATACCGCAAATATGTGGAGAAGGACGCGGCGCTCGAGCGGCGCTTCCAGCCGGTCCTCGTTTCCCAACCAACGGTGCAAGACACCATTGCGATCCTCCGCGGGTTGAAGGAGCGCTACGAGACGCACCACGGCGTGCGAATCAAGATTCGGCGCTCATCGCCGCAGCCCAACTATCCCATCGCTACATCGCGGACCGCTTCCTCCCCGACAAGGCGATCGACCTCGTGGACGAGGCGGCGTCGCGCCTGCGGATCGAGATCGACTCGATCCCCACCGAGCTCGACACGATCGAGCGTCGCATCCGCCAGCTCGAGATCGAGCGCACGGGGCTCGCCCGCGAGAAGGACGATCCCTCGGCGGCCGCGCGCCTCGCGGCGATCGAGAAGGAGTCCTCGACGCTTCGCGAGGAGGCGACCCACCTGCGCGCCCATTGGCAAGTGGAGAAGACCACCATTGGCCAGATCCGCGACCTGAAGCGCCGAATCGAGGAGCTGAAGGAAGAGGAGAAGCAACAAGAGCGGCGCGGCGCGCTCGATCGCGTGGCGGCGATCCGCTACGGCGAGGTGCCGAAGCTCGCCAAGGATCTCGAGAATGCCAACAAAAGGCTGATCGAGATTCAGAAGACCCACCGGATGCTCAAGGAAGAGGTGGAGCCCGAGGACGTGGCCGCCGTCATCTCCAAGTGGACCGGCATCCCGGTCTCCAAGCTCATCGAAGGCGAGAAGCAGAAGCTCATCCACATGGAAGAGCGGCTCGCGATGCGCGTCGTCGGACAGGACGAGGCGATCGGTGCCGTGTCGAACGCGATCCGCCGCGCCCGCGCCGGCCTCCAGGATCCCAATCGCCCGATCGGCTCGTTCCTATTCTTGGGGCCGACGGGCGTCGGCAGAGACCGAGCTGACCCGCGCCCTCGCCGAGTTCCTCTTCGACGACGAGAAGGCGATGGTCCGCCTCGACATGTCCGAATACCAAGAAAGCACACGGTGTCGCGCCTCGTCGGCGCGCCCCCGGATATGTGGGATACGAGGAAGGGGGTCAGCTCACGGAGGCCGTGCGCCGGCGCCCGTACGCCGTCGTCCTCTTCGACGAGATCGAGAAGGCCCACCCCGACGTGTTCAACACGCTCCTCCAGATCCTCGACGACGGCCGCCTCACCGACGGCCAGGGGCGCACGGTGGACTTCCGCAACACATTGTTGGTGATGACGAGCAACCTCGGCACCCTCGCGCAAGACGAGGCGATTCCCACCGATGAGGAGCAGAAGCGGCGCTCGCTCGACGCGATTCGCCGCCACTTCCGCCCCGAGTTCCTGAACCGGATCGACGAGATCATCGTCTTCCGCCGGCTCCAGCCGTCGGATCTCCGCAGGATCGTTGATATTCAGCTGCAAGGGATTGGCGAAGCTCCTCCAGGAGAAGGGCGTCTCGATCCAGGTCACCGATCGCGCGAAGGACCAGCTCGCGAAGGAGGGCTTCGACCCGGTTTACGGCGCGCGCCCGCTCCGCAGGCTCATCCAGACTCGCATCCAGAACGAGCTCGCCACGCGCCTCCTGAACGGCGACGTGGGCGAGGGAGACGTCGTTCAGATCGACGGCGTGGCCGACGGATTCACATTCGACAAAGTGAAGCCCGCCGCCGCGCCCGCGCGAAAAAGCCAAGTAAAGCCCGATCCCGTAAACCTGGATCCCAACGAAAGGATCAATCGCTTTCCGAGGCCACGTCGGGATCCCAACCATTCGCCCGCGCCACTTCGGCGGGGATCTCGAGGAAGCTCAGGATCTTCCACTGCGTGTCGCGCCCCGGATGCTTACCGGCGCGCCATTGGTATTTGAGGGATACGCTGAGGCCGAAGGCCTTGAGCACGTCCTCGAGCGTCGTGCCCCGGCTCTCCGCCATCTCCTCGATCCAAGTCCGCGCGGTCGAGCGGTGGCGCGCGTGCGCGGTATTTGTGGCATCGGCCCCCGCCGCGGGCGCGCGGTGGGCGCCAGTCAGGAACGGCGGCGGGTCGAGCGGCGGAATCTCGCCATCGCGCTTGAGGGCGTCCCAGCAGGCGTCGCGAAACTCGTACGGCGGCTCCTCGATGCCCCGCTCCCACGCCGACACGCGCGCGGCAGAGACATCGGCAATCTCCGCGACGTCACGCATCGTGAGTCCGAGCTCCGCTCGCCGCTTCGCGAGCCACTCACCAAAGAAAACCATGGGATGAAGGTCTGCCTGTCGCGGCGATCCTAGCACGTCCGGACTCGGGACCAGCGCAGGTGCTACAGTCGCTGCGCGAACACAAGCCGTTGGAACAAGTTCGGCGCGAGCCTCGTTATCGGACCGTTCCTGACTTGGTCATCCCCGTGTGCTGCGGGCGGTCGCGCTTCGATGGGCGTGCGCTCGTTTTCACGACCCAGTTACTCGCGCTTCTCCTTCCAACGGTCGCTCCATGTCCCAGCAACTTTGCCTGTCCTCCATTCGCCGAGTCGGATTTGCGATCTCCGGGGTCTGGACCGCTCCACTGTCGATTGCCGCGCTGATTGCGGGTGTTGCGAGCGCGGCGAGTCCCGTCGCTTCGGACGGCGGGGCCGCGTCGCGTCCCACGAAAGCGGTCTCGGACGTCACGGCGACTTCGATGTCGTCTGCCGCAAGCGGTATGCAGTCGGGGTCGACCCTCGGCGTCCTCCAAAACCAAGGAGGTCCAGTGGCGTCGGTCCCGACGGGCGCAAGTCCCGCCGCCCCGAGCTTGGGAGGGAGCGCAAGCGGCGGCAGTGTTAGCGGCAGGATCGTCGGGGCGAGCGTGCCTTCCGTGCTGGCCAAGAATAACGGACACCACAATTTCATTCTGACGAAGTCCGGGCTACCGCCGGCATTGCTACAAATCCTCGGCGCGGCCGGCGCGATCGGGAAACCGAATCGGGGCAATCCCCAATATTCGTACAACCTGCCGTACACCGATTTGAATCCGTTCATGCGCACGTATTGCGATGGGCTCGGCGTCGAGATCGGATCCGATTGGTTCCTCGCGTACGGATGCGCGCTCTATCCCGGGCAGACCGGCGGCCAGCCCGACTTCGGATGGCGGCAAGACCACAGAATCCCCCGCCAATCTGCCCGAGTTCGATCGCGCCGCGAAGGCGATCCTCGCGAACGCCGGCTATCGCCCCACGTTTTATTTGGATAGCCCCGACGCGCTACGCAAAGGATACGGCCGTCCGTGGGATTGGGTCCCGGACCCCTGATCGACGATGTGCTGACCGAGGGCTGGAAGGCACCGAATGGAAAGTTGGTGGTCGGCCACGACGCGCAACATTTCTCGTTGAAGTTCCTCGCGGCGCTGGCCGCGAACCCGGTTCCCAACGAATACTCGAACATGGCGCAGGCGTTCATGTGGCGTTACGCGTCGATCGTCGGCGGCTGGCTGCGCACGGAATATTACCAATCGCTCCACAGCAGCCGCGAAGTGGGCCGCCTTCTCGACTTCGTGGCCGACGTGATCGACGTCGCGTGGATGGAGCCGGAGGACGCGGTCGCGATCATCAATGGGCGCGCCACGCGGTCGTGCCGTCGATCTATCCCGACGGCACCGGCTACGTCTACTACCCCGGAGACCAAGGATACAAGCCGGAGCCCAATCTGGGCACGGTCCCCTATTCGTATCCTTGGCAAGACGGATTGATGGCGCCCGGGATGTATCGATTCGGACACATTTTGATGGATACCAACTTTCCGGAGTTCGTGAATCTCGGGAACGATCTGGTCCACCAGTCGCGCCGGGTTGCGGCGCACGTCGCGAGCCTCATCACCGACGACGGCGCATGCCCCAAGGCCGAGGGTCTCGACGGAAAGCTGAGCTGGGTCGAGAACGAAAATACGGCTACTCGGTTTGGTGCTATCGGGCGCTGCGGATCGCGGGAGCCCACGCGAAGGCCGACGCGGTCTTCGCCCGATTCAAGGACGATCCCAACTGGTGGCCCTGGTTCGTCGAGGCCGACGGAAGCTGGAATCCCAACTTACCGCTCGCCAACTGAGCCGAGCGGATCGGCACGCGGCCGCCGGATCATCGCCGGCGGCCCGCGACTGCGATCCCCACTCCTCCTAGAATCATCGCGCCCGCGATGGCGAGGCGTTGTGTGGGATTCTCGCCGAGCATCACGATCCCGCCGATCGCCGCGAGGATCGGAACCAACAACTGCAGGATCGCCGCGCGCGTGGCGCTGAGCCGCGGCAGCGCGGTGCTACCAGAAGGTGTAGCCGAGCCCCGATGCCAAGATTCCCGAGGCGAGGGCGAGCGTGACTCCGCGGGCACTCGCGCTCGCCACCGGCAGCTTCAGCGCGAGCCCCGCCAGCGCGGAACGGCGCCGCCCGCGCGAAGTTGTCGGCCGTGGCCGCGAGCGGAGATGTGGCATTGCGTCCGCGGAGCGTGTAGACTTCCACGCGGCGCCCGCCGCGGCCATGAGGAGGAGCCCTACAGCGTCGGGGGCCGCGTCGCCGGGGCGCGCGAGGACCACGAGCCCGCCGAATGCGATCGCCAATCCCAACCATTCCGCCCGCGAGGGGCGCGCCCCGCGCCAAAGGCTCCAGCCGATCATCGTCGCCTGGACGGAAGCAAACAATACGAGCGCGCCGATCCCCGTGTTCACCCGCAGATAGGCGAGCGAGAACGCGACCGCGTTACACCAACAATGCGAGGGCCGACGGCCAGCTCCCCGCTCGCAGCAGCGGCTGCGCGCCCGTCCGCGCGCGCGCGAGGAGCAGCAGGACGATCGCACCGCTCCCGAGGCGCACCGCGGTGAACGTCCACGCGTCGATCGCGCCGGCCCCGAGCGCCATTCGGCACAGGAGCGAGTTCGCGGCGAAGCCCGTGAGCGCGGCCGCCGTGGCGACGAGCGTGCTGTTCGCGGCGCGGCTCACCCGGTGCGGCGGATCACTTCGGAATCTTGCACTCCGGCGCTCGCCAAGTTTCACTTGGCATAGATCGCGACGGCGCGATCGCTCGAGAGTCCCCGCGGCGGCGAGATTCGATACCACTTTTCGATACCACGCGTCGCGATTCCCGTGGAGCTCTCCGACGCGCCGGTGCGCGTCGCAGAAGCTCTTCAGGTCGGCGAGGTGGCGGTGGCGATCGGCGCGCTGAAGTAACAATTCCGCGATCGGCGCGAAGAGCGCCGAGTCGCCGCCGTGGAATCGCTCGCTCGCGAGCAGCTCGAACGCCGCGCGCGCCTCCGCCTCGTTCTCGAAATGCCACATCGGATCGAACGTCGACGCGTCGGCCGCCATCTCCTCGGCCGTGAGGCCGAAGAGCACGACGTTCTCCGGACCCGCGGCTTGCGCGATGTCGAGGACGACGCCGTCGCGCGAGCCGACTGTGAGCGCGCCGTTCATCGCGGCCGCGACCGCGGGCATTCCATTGCCGCCGTGGCCCGCGGTCGAGATCGAGTTCGACACATCGCTCGCCGCGAGGACGCGCGCGACCGTCGAGACCCGCGAATCGGGGATCACGACGACCTTCATCCGCCCGCGGAAGCGCTGCGATCGCCGTCGATCACCTCCGCGAGGCGATGGAGGAGCTTCACGACGAGCTGCCCGTCCGGTCGCCGGCCGCGGCTTTCCCAACGATGAGGAACGTGCGCGCGCGTCGGCGAGCTTCGGATTCGCGACGAATCGTTGGTATTGGGCCGCGATGCGGAGAGCGTTCAATAGTTGGCGATTGGAGCCGCCGATCGGTTGCGCCTGCGAGTCGAAGATCGAGTCGGGGTCGATCTCGCGCCCCGTCGTGCGCTCGATCCACGCGGCGAGCTCGGCCTTGCTCGCGCGCTTCGCCTTTCGGATGGCATTCTGGAAGCGTTTATTCTTGGCAAGCCGCTTCAGGCGCGAGAGCTGCGAGGGGTCGGTGATCCAGCGATCGCCGATCGCGTCGCTCACGGCCTCCGCGAGCGGCGGATTCGACACCAACAAAACCGCCGCTGCGAGATCCCCTCGGGGACCGTCCGGAAGCGCTCCGCGAGCGTGGCCGCGTTGTCGGGGAGGGTCGCGCTCGCCAGGATTCGCGCGCGCCGCACCCCTGCGGCGGCCGTCGTGTGAACCCACGATTGCGAGCGGCGCCAACCGCACCGCGCGATCCCCGACTCGTCGATGAGGCTCGCGCGCCGCACGCGCTCGTCGTCGCCCGGAAATCGCCCGCGCACGGTCTCGAGGAATCGGCCGTTGATCTCGTAAACGATCTCGGGTGGCGCGGGAACGCCATCTCGAACCATCCGACGGGCCATTTCTCGAGCGCCTCGGGCTCGAGCGAATGTTGGGTTTGAGAGATCGTGCGCACTGTCAGATCCCAAGATTCCTCCCAGGAGAGCTTGGCCTCGTCGAGGAGGATCCGCATCAGCTCGGGAACCGCGAACGCCGGGTGGATGTCGTTCATCTCGATCGCCGCTTTCTTGGGAAGCGAAGACCAAGCGATTTCCGGCCGCTTGGAAGCGGCGGACGAGATCGCCGAGCGCGCACATCGCGAGGAAGGCCTCCTGAAGGAATCGGATCCCCTGGGCCGCGCCGGGCGAGCCCGCGGGGCATAGGACGCGCGTCACGGCTTCCGCCGCGAGCGCCGCCGCCACGGGCCCCGCCTCGGGCGAATCCAAAGATTCCGGAGCGCGGGCCGCCCACAGCCGGAGCGTGTTCACCATGCGCCCGCCGAACCCAACGATCGGCCGATCGTGCGGCACGCCGAGCCAACTCGTGGGGCGCCCGGGGATCCAACTCAACGATCCGCCGTCCATGGAGAAGGAGCAGCCGAGCTTCACCTCGACCGCCTCGCCCGGCCGCGCGACTTCCCAAGGATCGGGGCGCGAAAGCCAAGTATCGCTCGCGAGCGATTGCCAACCATCGCGGAGCGTGGCGTGCGAGTCGGCGGATTCGTAGCGTAGGCCGTGTCCCGTGGCCGGGATCCCCGCCGCGGCCATGGAATCGAGGAGGCACGAGGCCGCGCGGCCGAGCGCGCCCCCGCCGAGGCGGCTCCGAGCGCCGCGTCGCGTTCCTCCTCGAGAATCGCCGCGGGGTCGATCCCAACTTTCTTGCAGAGCCGGGCGAAGTCCTTCGAAAGGCCAAGATTGGCGACATGGCCGGCGAGCGCCCGCCCGGGCAGATGCTCCATCGAGAGGAGGTGCACCCGCTTCGCGTTCTTTTGTTTGGATCGTCCCTTCGGTCTCGATCCAGCGCGGCGCGATCGCGTCTCGCACCACGCGGGCCAGCGCCTCGAACGCATGGCGCGGCGTCGCGTTCTCGGGGGCGATCACGAGATCATTGGTGAGGTGCCGTTCGAAGCTCTTCTCGTCGAGGCCGGCGCGGCGCGCGCGGCGACTCTTGATGCGGACGCGTAGGGTCGTTTGGGTCATGATGGTCGAGTCGTATTGGCCGCCGAGGATCGTGCGGATTTGGCGAGGCTCTCGCGCGGTTGAAAAGCGCTTGTATCGGACGGCTGGTGCGCCCGGCCGGAGTTGAACCGGCGACCTGCGGTTTAGGAAAACCACCGACCTCGAAAAGCTTGCGAAACGGGACTTCCAACGCCAGATCCTCAGCGCCAGCAAATTCGCCAACACTTCGGGAGATGCGGGCCACGCAGCGAGATGGCGCGAGACCCTGCAGGGAGACCCGCAGCTCGAGAGCATCAGTAGCGCGCATGGCCCGACACTCGCCGGTCCCTTGCAGGCAGCCATGATCGCGTCGATCCGCTTCCGAGGGCAGCAGGGGCCCTCCAGCCTGACCGACCTTAGTTGGTTTCCTCGCTCGCAGCCGCTACGCTCACGTCGATGCCTCGGACAAGACCGACCTGCCGACCATCCCGAGACCCCAAGCCGTCTCATCGACGTTGCAGGAAGCTGCGGCTTCTCGCGGCGAAGGGGCTCACCTGCTACGTCGACATCGGCGAACAGCTCGGCTACCGGGCCGAGTTCCGATTCGCCGTCGGTTTGCTTTCGAGCAGGGCGTGCGCCGGAAGCGGCACTCCTCACCACGCGACGCCAAGTGGGGGCAGCACCTCTACTCCGTCTGGAAGAGCATGCGCCGACGAGCAGAGACAGCGCGGCGTGGCTTCGCCGAACCAGTGGCGATCGTTCGACGCCTTCTACTCATGGGCTCGTGCGAGCGGGTACCGCCCTGGTCTCGTCCTCAGCCGGAAGCGCGAAGCGGACGCCTTCAGTCCAGGCACCGTACGTGCGGGGTCGGAGACCAGCTCCGACCAAGAGCGCACGACACCCAGAGTCACGCAAAGCGTCTCACCGAAGCGCAGTGGAAGCGCGCCGAAAGAACTGCATCTCCAGGCGCATCTGTCCTGTCCCGCGATCGCGCGACGACTCGCGCGTCACCGCACGGAACCATCCTCCGCGGGCTGAAGATCCGGGGCTCGTACATCCCCACGAGGCTCGGACTCACGAGTTCGACTACACGGTCGGAAGCTCTACCAATCGTGGGTCCGCATGCGGAGACGATGCTACGACTCCACGCGACCCCGCGTACGGTTACTACGGCGCCAAAGGAGCAGCCGTCTGCGGCGAGTGGGATGACTTCAAGGCATTCCACGATTGGGCACTCGCGAGCGGTTGGGAGCCACAGCTCTGCCTCTCGCGCAAGTCCGGGGCAGGTCTTCTCGCCGACGAACTGCCATTGGGTTACTCGCGCGGAGGCCGCTCGCGAGGCGGACCACCCAAGCCCAAGATGCCGCCTGTGTGGACGGTCACCGCGTTCAACGAGTTACCAAGGGGCCGACTGAGTGGTCTCGCGATCGGCGTTGCGCCGTCACTCTTCCCGGTCTGTTGCGGCGACTTCGCCACGGCTGGAATCCGGAGAGAGGCGATCTCCACACCACCGGAGTGGGACACCGGTCCCCGCCCGAAGCGCTACGCCACAGCGTTCGGCGAGACCAAGGAGTTGCTGAGTGGGCGAGAGACCGACGGTAAGGTGACGCTCGTGACTCTCCTTCGACGTCTCTGAACGCGGCATGTCGCCCGAGGAGGCGATCACCGCCAAACCATTCCGGAGCTCCATGATTCCGGCGTCTCCTTGGCTACGGCGCGTGCTGTCTCATCTGGATGGCTGTGCGATTGCCGCAATGGCTGTTTCAGATTCGAGCCAGTTGGCGAGCGCAGCGCGCGAACCTCCTCGCGAAGCCCAGCAAGCTCAGGTAGCACCAGCGCCCGAATCGCGCGGCGCGTGTTGAGGTTCGTTGCGAAGATGTCCAGAAATCGCGGACGCTCATCGAGCGGGCGGTGTTGTTGAGTATTGGATCCCTGAACTGCCGTGCTCCGTGATGACGCCGTCGGGGTCGATTCGAGTGCTCGATCGCGCTTGAGGATTCGAGCTGGCTGGCTTCCGCACTGGGCATGGCGGAGGTCACGGTGCCATCGCGCAGCATGAAGGCCGTGTAGTGGACGGTGCGGCGGCGTTCTTTCGGCATGCGCTTCCTCCGGGACATCGATCCGTAACAGTACAGACCCCTTGTCCTTCTACTCTGTGCGTCCAGGCGGGCTCGCGCCGCTTCGCTCCCGCTCCCTGTCTTCTCATGGAACTCAGCGCCACGACGTGCTCGTCCGTGCCAGATTGAGAGTAGACGCCGTCGTCTCGAGGCGACCGTGACCAAGCGCGCGCTGGAGTGCGGAGGCTCACTCCTCTGAAGCAGAGCGTCGCCCATGTGCGTCGAAGCACGTGAGGCGTCACCGTCCTTTGGAGATCCCCGCACGGTTCGCGATCTCCTTCACGAGCTTCTGGACTGCCCGCTTGCCGAGGGGCCACCGACCGTGCAGTGCGAAGTAGGCTTCGAATAGCGTCCACGAGGGTCGACGCACGAACGAGCACGCTCACACTGGTGAGCTTCGCGTCCGCAAACCTCACAGTTCCGTCGCAAAGCGCCTCCCTGACCCCTCAGAACGGAATGACCTCTGAGTCATCGCCTCGAGGATAGAAGAATCGAAACTCTGTGAGTCCACCGCCGCAGCAAATTCCGGACGAACCTCTGCACGTGGGTGCTCTGCGGACTGCTGCCCTCATCGCACGCGAGCGCTCCATCTCACTACCCGACCGGCAACGCTCGCCTTGTCTCTCTCGCGCATTCGGGCTGTGGGGCCTTGCACATAGTCGCGGGCGTCGAACACGACACCATCAAACTCGTAGTGCCATTCGACGGCGGACTGTCATGGATCGACCGGGGCCTCCCGCTGGTCGTCCGAGCAACGAGATGCCTCGCTCTTGGGTGGCATGAAACCACGCGCGCGCGTTCCTTACCCATTCGGAGGTTTGTACCACAGCCACTGTCAGCGCGCGCGCCGCATGGCACCTCACCGCCCCAAGCTTGCGCGCTCTCCATGCGGAAGGTGGCGACCGCGGGCACCATCGCAAAGACTCGACAATCGACACGGCGATCGCTCCCCGGTAGCTTCTTGACCCGGTCAGAACCACTGTGAAGTAGTTTAGTGCCGAGACTCGTCTTCCATCTCCTTGAGGGAGACCATCGCGCGGAGTCGGTCAGCAGGGTGGAGCCTCGGTCATCTAGGATCGCCGGCGGGAAACCGTCGCCGATCGGGACCCGCGGCGGGCTGCGACCCAGCGCCGGAGTTCGTCAGGTCGGGTTGTCGGAGCGTCGCGCCCGGATGCCGGATTGCGGGGACCTCGCGCGGCAGGTGTCTGGTCGGTCACCCCCAAGAGCTTCCGCGGCGAGATCGCCAGGAAACGCGCGGCCTCGGCCGGCCGTGCGAGGAGGAGCGGTTCCGGGGACGGAAGGGAGGCCGGCGTTGAGCTGCTTCGTCTTTGTCCATCTCGGGGTGCCGGGCGATTCCCCCCCGGAGCAGCCCAAGGAGGACCGCCTGCTTCGTGACGAGCAGACCAGCCCGGCGAGAGACCATGCCGCGGACTCCGTGGGGCGCTGGCCGTGCCTACCGAGCCGCCTCGCCATCTTTCCGAGGTCTCGTTCAGGTGATCGCGCGAACTCCCGACGCAGGGAGCAGCCGATTGGCAATGATCGTCAATCTTTGTCCGTCAGGCTAGTGTGTCCGAATTGAACGTCAACCTGACCCCGCAGCTCGAGGCGCTCGTTCAGCGGCAGGTCGAGTCCGGCCTCTACAACAACCAGAGCGAGGTCGTGCGGCGAAGCCCTCCGGCTCCCTGTGCGTTGAACACGACCGCATGAGGGAGGCTCACATCATGAAGCTCCGCGGTGCACCTGCCGAAGGGCTTGGGCAACAGGACTGATCTGCCCGAGGAGCTTCCTGCAGACGGAAAGAAGTCGGTTGATGTCGGGTCGTCCGAGATCCCTAAGATCGCCGTCGAGGCACGAGGCAAACACCAGCGAGTGACCCGGGACTTCCGCATCAAGGAGATCGAGCTTGGCCTGCGGTTCCCTCTGCCATCACGAGCCGCATGCGCACGCCGCCCATGTCACTCCTTTGCTTGACCTCACTCGGGATCTGCCTTCCCTAGGTGAGGAACGAGCAGCCAAGGGAGGATATGGCTCGTAACCAGCCAGCTACTGCTGCCGCGCGACTGCAGGCTCTCCTCGAGGAGGGATTACAACGAGAGTGACGCCTCCAGATTCCTGTCAGTGGCTACGCAGATCGCTGCGCATGCCACCGCTCTGCGCCTCAGGCGAGCTGAAGAGTCTGTGCTGCCGATGGCTCACGCCAAGCTCGTCGAAGCAGTCAAGCGAAGGGAGGCAGCCCCGTGCCAGTAGCGTCACCGGATCCATCATTCCCAGAACTGGCTCGGCCGACCAGGGACCCGGCGAGGCGCCGTCAGTCGGCGAGCCTCTGCCCGAAGACGCGACTCAGCCGACATGGTGCTCACAAAGCCAGTCTTGCGAGTCTGCCTCAAGCGTGCCCAGTGCGAGAGTACCGCCAACTCCAGAGCGACCTGAGATGCGCGAGACTCCATCCTCGGCGCAAGAGAAGCTTCTCCTGGTTTGGGCCGCCTGGGTGCGGCAGTCGTATGACCGCCGCAGCATCTCTGGTGGCGTTCGGGCCGCCCGTTGCTTCAAGTACAGCTGCACGCGCTCATTGCCAAGCTCATGGGCGAGACGGCGGCCAAGCTGCACCTTGTGTTCCAGGCGATGGAGAAGGCGCCTGGCGTCTACCTGTTCGACGAATTCGACGCGCTGGGCGCGCACCGAGGAGCCGACAACGACGTTGGCGAGGCGCGGAGGATCCTCAACTCGTTCCTGATCTTCCTGGAGCAGGACACTTCTCGGAGCATCATCATTCGCCGCCACCAGCGTTCGGCACAGATGCTGGACCGCGCCTTCTTCCGTCGCTTCTCGACGACGTGATCACCACTACCAGCATCCAGGCCGGCGCCATGATCCGAGTCGCTGATGCGCAACCGTCTTGCCGGGTTTGATACCAGCACAACTCACCGGGACAAAGGTGTTGGGCGCCGGTGCCGGCTTGAGTCACGGTGAAGTTGGTGCGCGCGCATGTAGAGGACGCTGCGAAGGACGCCGTCCTGTCCGGCAAGGAGCGCATCTCGACCCCCGCGACGTTATCAAGGCACTCCGCGCTCGCCTCGGGCACAAGAGCGGCAAGAAGAAGTAGCGGAGTCGCGTAGCGGAGAGATTCCGCCACATTCATCGTCGACGGGACCGGAGCGCCTCTGCCGTACACAGAGCACGGTGCAGGTGGCGGGTCTCAAGCGGAGTACGCACATCCGCCTCGAGACCGGGTTCCCCACGCAGAGCAACCTCACCGCCCAGATTGGTGCGGCCACCGAGGCCGCGCGGGCTGCGGGTCAACAGCGTCGGCCCGGGCATCGTGGTGGAAGGGCTGTCCCTGGAGTGTGTGAGCAGCCTTGGGCGACCAGATCGAGGCGCACAAGATCGACGACCGCAACGCCAGCATCGAGCTGCTCTCCACCCAGGACCGAGGGCGACAGGACTTTCGCGACGGTCTTCATCCCAGAAGGGAAGCTCAAGAACTTCCTCGCCAAGATTGACCGATACAAGACGCAGAACAGCCAGCAGAGGAAGGACAAGGGACCGAAGAACAAGGAGCTCGTGGAGAGCATCGAGTCCATTCAGCTCCCCGTGGTCCGCGACTCGTTCTGGACCGACGCTCCCGAGCTATTCCCCGCGAACCCCGATGAGCGGTTTGTGGCTGGCAGGTGTGGAGTCCGCACGACTTCCCAGGCGCGAAGGCTGACGCTTCGCCGCCGGAGCCCCAGGTCATTCGGAGCGAGTGCGCTCGTGTCGGCATCACGGTCGACAGCAAGGTGGTGCCAGCTTCTTCCGGAGGCGCCGCCGTCGTGATCGCCCTCGGCACTCTGCGCCAATGGGGCGGCGTCCCTCAGCCTGCTTGGTGACATCGCGGAGCTTCGCCTGGCGAAGGTTGTGCCGACTCGACTTTCATCGAGATGCCGCCCCGGGACGTCGCGGCCTTTGTCGAGGATGCGGTGACGAGAATCGGCGCTCCAGCGGAGATCGGCGCCGGCGGTCTGCCTGCTCGACACGGGCTTGAACTGGCGAACATCCGCTCTTGAAGCCAGCGGTCAACCCCAAGGACATCCTCACTGTTGACCCTGCGTGGACGGCGGCCGACGAGCATGGCCACGGGACAAGGAGATGGCCGGGTTGGCGGCGGTAGCCCGGTGATCGCCTCCCCGAGCACCTGGCTCAGAAGGCGCGACTGGAGCTTCAGCATCGTCTCGAGTCGGTGAAGCTGATTCGCTTTTACAGGCGTAGACCATGACCATCTACGCAAACGCCGCGGGTCGATCACGACGGAGGCCCTGGCGATGGCTGAACTCGCCGCCCCGAACCGCCAGCGCGTGTTGCCTGCCTCGCACTCACCACAGACGGCCGAGACGAAGGCGCGCCTTCTCTCTGGTCTGGCGCGATTGATCAGCATGCCTCGGGAGCGCTTGACGAACGCCAGCGCTTGTACCGTCGTCGCGGCCGGCAATATCCGCGACACCCCTTTCCTTGCTCCTCAGTACCCGGAGCTCAATCGACGCGAACGCGGGGATCGAAGATCCTGGCTCAGGCGTGGAACGCGCTGACCGTCGGCGCCCACACCGAGCGGACGTTGATCACGTCCCCGATGAGTTCACCGGGCACTCTGCCCGTGGCTCCGCGTGGAGCGGTGCTGTCCGACAGAGCCGTACATCGCACTCATGTGGCCCGATGAGGGGTGGCCGTTGAAACCCGATGTCGTGATGGAAGGCGGGCGGCAACTATGCCGCGGAGCCCAACGGAGAGAGATTCCTCCTTGCACGGCGACTTGAGACTGCTGACGACGACCGTGAAGCCGACGGGGCGGCTATACTTGAAACGATGGCCGACACGAGCGCGGCAGCTGCACAGGTTGCATCGCATGGCGGCACGCCTCATGGCCGCCTATCCGGAGTTGTGGCCCGAGACCGTCAGGGCCTTGATCGTTCATTCCTCCGGAGTGGAACGAGCGGATGCGCGCCGAGTTCCCGGACGGCTCCAAAGCGAGACACGCGCTCGCGGTTGTGCTGCTACGGCTATGGTGGTAGCCCAACGAAAGGGCGACGCATTCTGGACTCTTCAAGGAACGCGGTCACGCTAGTTGCCGCCACAAGAGAGCCTGACTCCTTTCAGAAAGTCGAGTCGAGCTACAAGACGGGCGTGACTGCCACGTCCATGACCTGCCGTGGCCAAAGGACGTCCTCGAGTCCCTCGGGAACCGGGAGGTCACCGTCCGAGTCACGCTTGTCGTACTTCGATCGAGCCGAGTCGGGACGGCCGATGGGTGGACACGGAAGTTCCAGATACGCTCTCACGGCCTTCTCTCGCTTTGCGATCCGCGGTCCGCTGGAGAGCGGTGACGATTTCAGCAAGCGCGTCACGAAGGCGGAGTGACGACAGGAGGAGAGATCTGCCAAGGCCGAGGCGCGATGGCCCGATACCGCGGAGCCGCAGGGTTGGGTTGTTGGCTACAACAATCGCTCAAAGCGGGGATCCGATCCACAGCGACTGAGCGGACGGCGCCCGCAGTTCGACAGTCGCTCGGTCGGGACGAATTGCCGTCACATCCGGTGACGGGCTGGTGGCGGGAGCGGCTCATCTCGGGTCGGTACGAGAGATGTGCTCGCTACTCGCTGATCGTCACTATCAGTACCCCGGAAACGACGACCGACTTGCTCACACCCATCCGGCCGACGGTAAGGGTTCGCGCCAACCCCAAGTAGGGTCGCGTCTCGAAGGTGATGTTACTCGGTGGGCCACGTCGGTTCTCGCCGCTTCGCCTCACCTTGCCGGGAACTCTCCATTGAACACGAGGTCCCACTGGAAGGCCTCGTCGAGCTTGAACTCGGCTTCGGCCCTGACTCGCGCCGCGTGGTCCGCGGCATAGTGGCCGCGACACCGCGCTTCCGCTCCGCCTCGCTTCGCACGTCAATGCGCGGCGACAATGCCCTTCGGATCGTTCAGCCCACGTCCATCTCGGTCGCGCAACAGGACAAACGCGTCGTAGAGCATTCCCGCATAGCTGCGTACCCCGACGCATGTGCTCAGACGCGAGCAGTAGCTCTGCATGGAAGCCGAGACAAGTGGGATCGCGGGTTCGCGTACATACTTCCAGGCCTTGAGCAGTTTCTGTCGTCGGGGCGAGCTTGCCTCCGGCCTTGTCGTTCGCATCCCGGATGTACTTCCCGTGGTACTGGGGCTCGTCTCGATCCACTCCCTCTTCCGCGGGGGATCCTGCGTACTTGGGGTAGCCGCTCGTCGCACTGACAGTCCCGGTCCAGAACGTGCAGGTACAACGTCGACGCTCTTTCCTTTCCAAAACCGACGATCACGGCTGGGCCATCGACCCGCACCTCTGTGTTCGGGAAGCGGTCGTCCAGTGCGCTTCTGGTGCGCTCCAGCGTGGTCGAGGAACGCACCAGCCACCGCGCATCACGTCGCCCTTGCTCAACACCGCGAGATAGTCGACGTCGCTGAACAGGTGGAGGGCAGTGTCACGCGTGTGACTTCCGATCACCTCGCCAACCTTGCTGACCTTCTCGAACCTTCGGCACCCTCCAGGCCTTGAAGGATGGCAGTCGCGCGGCGTCCTCCGGCGCCGTTGGTTCGATCCCAGACAGGAGGTACTTCTTGAATGCTTCGTGGATGCTGCGGGCCATGAGGCCTCACTTTCGGGTCGGGCGCGTGCTCTGCCGCGATCTTCTCCCATTCCCGGTTGAGGACATCCTTCTCGTCGCGTACACCTGTCGGGAATCGGGTAGCCGAGACCAGCGCCGTGGCGTTGTAGTCGAGCACGGCGCCCCACTTCAGGATTGACAACTTCCGTCCTTTGAGCAACGTGAGACAGCGATCGCGCATCGCAGCGCACTCGCGTTGTGTCCTCGCATTCGCGCCATCGAACCCAGAAGCCTGCGCGCTCGCCAAGAAGTGAGCCATAGCCGAGCAACGCCTGACCAGCGGCGCACCGGCTCCGAGGTCTTTCGCCCAGTACCAGAGCCCAAGGCACACCAACACGAAGAACGCTGGCCGACAGGGCCGCGCGGCGGAAGTACCGGTCGCACATCACTCCCTGAAGATCTTCGACCAAAACGCAGATTCCCACACGAGCATGAGGAGTCGTTTTCCGCCGGGAGCGTGCGTGATGTGTAGTACGGTTCCGCATCAGCTTGAGTTCACCGTGTCGCTTGTTCAGCTCAGCGAGCTTCGCAGCGCTGATGCGTTCGCCACAGCCGTCAGCAACGAGGTACGCTCGCTTCACCTCTTCCGCTGCGGTGAACGCTTTCCGAATCTGTAGAGCAAAGAACTGCTGCGCGGCGAGGAGTACGAGCGCCGCCAGCCCCGCGACCCAGCCCGCAACATCCCACGCAGGAGGAACCACGCGGCCGCTGCCCCGAGCACCTCGATTGCCCACCCGCACGCGTCGCTCCAACGGTGCCACTTCGCTCGCGCGCGAACGATTCGCGCCGAAGGGCTGTGTCTTTGCCGGCGCCATTGCTCACCAATACCCCGGGAACTTGCCGTTGAAGACCTTGTCCCACCACGCGAACGCGTCGCTGAGCTTTCCGCATCCTCGGCGGCGCGGGCTCGCTCGGCCCACGTTGCGTTTCGCTCACCTTGCGGCTGCGCCCAGCGATCGTTGAAGGAGCCCGTGGCCTGATGCTTCCAGAGATCCCCTTCGGATCCTGGAGATCAGCGAACTCGGTAGCTCGAGCCTCTGAGCACGAAGTTCCGGACATCCATCGCGAGTAGATGATGGCCTTCTCGCTGTGCGCGTACTGCGCGGCGAACATCTCCAAGTAGAATGACGAGACCGCGACGGAGTGGTAGTACTTCCACGCCTTCACGAAGCGGATAGCGGTTTCACCTTCTTGAAAGTGCCGCTTTTCGTCTTTGTCCATGCAAATCGTGTGCGTCTGGACTCGCTTTCATCCAGCCGCCCTTGCCATTGGCAAATTTGCAGACCCTGTGATTCTGCCAGGTGCGCTCCAGAGCCTGCTGGCACGACCTGGGCTGTTCTTCCCCGCTGAACTGAAGGGTAGAACGATCGCCGGTGCATCGATCGTGACGCCTGTGTAGGGAAGCGCGTCGAAAGTGCGCGATGAACCCTGCCAGAAACTGCTCGAGGAGTAAGCGGAACTCGCATTCGAGGAACTCGCGAAGTAGTCCACGTCGCTGTATCCGCTCACGCTCGTGCCGTTCCCTGAACGAACCGCTCCGGAAGAACGCGTCGAGCCCGATCTTGTCCGCAAGGCACTCCGGATCGAAGCCCGGTGGCCTTTTTGCAGCCTCTGTCTCTGAGCCCGTCGGTGTCAGGCGCGCATGAAGTTGGTCGAATGCTTCGTCAATCGTCTTGGCCATGGTGTCTCATCTTCCTGTCCGGAAGTGCAGGCGCACCAGCCTGCAATGAGCTCGAGCGCCGGGTCTTGTTCGCTGTTCTAGTGGTCACGCCTTGCCAGGTCGGGCTCATGAGTCACGTGCCTCCAGCGGGCGACGAGCGAGGGCGAAAAAGCTTGGCACCACCGCCGCACGCGATAGAGCTCGACATCACTGCGGCGCTCTTGAACCCCAGGGAGTGACGCGTGAGCTCCTTGATCTTCAGCTTGCGACCTGCGGAGGCCGCCAGTCCATCGTCTCCTTGAGGTAGCTGAATTCCGCCTTCGTCAATCCGTGAGGATAGGGGCAGGTAGGCGATCTTGATCGCGTATAGAGCCGACTCCGCGGTGACAGTCGGTGAGCTTGTTTGAGGTACGCGAACAGGTTCGAGGCGCCTGAACGCACAGGCCTGGTCCGCTTGTCGAGGAACAGACTCGTCGCGGTCATCGAGATGTACCGTGATGGAAAGCTGAGCGACGCCTTGCGGCGGTTTCTGCGTCGAAGTTCTCGAAGAACTTCCTCGCGATCTGCCGGGACTCCGTGGCTACAAACCCTCGAAGTCATTCTCATCTCCGATGGATGCCAAGCCCTCGGCCTGTCTCTTCCGGGCGAGGCGTGGAGCGTCTTGCGAAAGGTGCGCCCATCAACCGCCAGGACGATCACCCGTTCCAAGCAATACGCAAAACTGAACGAAGCGCACAAA